>ERZ1035048.614-NODE-614-length-10763-cov-6.810702_pt1 | contig 10763 bp, 10 predicted proteins | sample MGYA00520587_ERZ1035048 | MGnify/ENA primary metagenome ERZ1035048 (study PRJEB33766, sample SAMN09781693) | gut metagenome | biome: gut microbiome | host: Homo sapiens | place: Madagascar | study: EMG produced TPA metagenomics assembly of the PRJNA485056 data set... | reverse complement strand
ACATCGAGAAGCTCGACATCAGCGAGGAGAAGCAGCGCCTTGCCAACCACCTGAAATATTTCCGTGAGACCATGAACGAGGAAGGTCACGGCGTAGGCAAGAAACTCGGCTTCATCGCTCAGGAGATGGGTCGCGAAATCAACACCACCGGTTCTAAGAGCAATCAGGCTGAAATGCAGAACATCGTGGTGAAGATGAAGGACGAATTGGAGCAGATCAAGGAGCAGGTGCTGAATGCACTATAATTGGAATCATAAAATTAATGATATAATTATGAAGAACGGATTATTAATTTTCAGCGCTCCTTCCGGCAGCGGAAAGAGCACGATAGTCAACTGGTTGATGAAGGAACACCCGGAATTGAAGTTGGCCTTCTCCATCAGTTGCACCTCCCGCGCCCCTCGTGGTACTGAAAAGAATGGTGTGGAATATTTCTTCCTCACTCCTGAGGAATTCAAGGCTAAGATTGCCAACGAGGAGTTTCTGGAATACGAGGAGGTTTATCAGGACCGCTTCTACGGCACGCTGAAATCTCAGGTGGAAAACCAGCTGAATGCTGGCGAATCCGTCATTTTCGACGTAGATGTCAAGGGTGGCGTTAATATCAAGAAATTCTATGGTGAGCGTGCTTTGAGCATCTTCGTGCAACCTCCTTCGGTAGAGGAATTGCGCCGCCGTCTGAATGGTCGTGGTACGGATGCACCAGAGGTGATTGAGCAGCGACTTGCCAAGGCAAGCTATGAGCTGACCTTTGCTCCACAGTTTGACCATGTAGTAGTAAACGACAACTTGGAGAAGGCGCAGCAGGAGGTTTATCAGCTCGTCAAGGATTTTTTAAGTGAAGAGTGAAGAATCCTAAGTGAAGAATTTTAAAGTGAAGAACGAAGAATGAAGAAAGTAGGAATATTCGGAGGAAGTTTCAACCCGATCCATACCGGTCACATTGCTCTGGCCAAGAGCCTCTGCGAGAAGGCGGGACTGGACGAGGTGTGGTTTATGGTTTCACCACAGAATCCGTTCAAGCAGGCGGCAACCGACCTGCTTGACGACTCCTTGCGCTTCGAACTGGTGGAAAAGGCGCTCAAAGGGGAAAGCCAGCTGAAGGCTTGTAACTATGAATTCCATCTTCCGAAACCTTCCTACACCTGGCATACGCTCCAGGCGCTGAGCAAGGATTATCCCGACATTGCCTTCACCTTATTAATAGGTGGAGACAACTGGGCAGCTTTCGACAAGTGGTTTCATCACGATGACATTCTCGCCCACTACCCTATCGTGGTCTATCCCCGTCAGGGAGCAAGCATCGGAGCCGTTCCGCAGGGAGTAACCATCGTGGAGACGCCTCTGCTCAACATCAGCAGCACCCAGATACGCCAGGCGATTCTTCAGGGGGAAAGTATCCACGGAATGGTGCCGGAAGCCATCGAGGACTTGGCATGCAGATATTATGAAATGAGAAGTGAGAAATGAGAAATTATAATATGGAAGATATGAATTGGAAGAAATACATCAAGAAGGCTTTGTGCCTGGCATTTGAACCGATACGACGTAATGCTAACTTCTTTACGTTCATGTATATTTTGGGCATACTGACTGCCGTGGTAACGCTCCCGAGATGGGGTGAGCTCTACGACAACCTGTATCTGGAACTGTTTTTCGACCTCTACATCGTTTGTGCCGTCTTGGCTTTGATTCCTAAGAAAGTACGCTTCTGCATCAGAGGTGTACTCTATCTCATCTTGTATGCCGTGGCGATAGCTGATGTCTATTGCTTCGTCAATTTCGGCTCCACGCTCAACCCTTCCATGCTCATGCTGGTGGGCGAAACCAACAGCAGCGAGGCAAGCAACTTCATCGCAGCCTGCCTCTCTACCGAGGTTATCTTCAGTAGTGTGGGCTGGGTATTGCTGCTCATCCTCGTGCAGATACTCACCGCCTTCCGCCGTTTCCGCCATTTCATCTGGAAAGTATCGGTACTCTTTGCCTCCTTCAGCAAACCGCTCTACGGTTGGCTTACCATTCATATTGATCGCATCACCCGACTCCTGCCTCAGGTAGCCGGCATCTGCTGCATCGCCCTCTTCATCTGGAGCGCCTGCACTTCCTGGCACAACAAGATGGCCATCCACAAGCTGATGACGGGCAAGACTATCGGCGAAGTGGAACATACCCTCACAGAGAAGGACTGCGCCAATCTCTACATGCCTATCTACCGTCTCAATTTCAGCATCTACGCCAATAAGTTGGCTGCCAACCAGATTACCCAACTGATTCATGCTGCCGACAAGGTGGAAGTAGATACCTGCACCTACCGTTCGCCACAGATTGTGCTCATCATCGGCGAGAGTTTCGGCAAGCAGCATTCCCAGCAATACGGTTATTTCATGGATACGACTCCTTATCAGGTGGCATTGGAAAAGACCAAGAAACTGACCAAGTTTACGGATGTCGTGACCTGCTGGAATCTCACCAGCTTTGTTTTCAAGAACGTATTCTCCACCCATGTCATCGGCGAAAAGGGTGAGTGGTGCGACTATCCTCTCTTCCCGGAAATCTTCCGCAAGGCAGGTTACCACGTCACCTTTATCACCAATGAATTTCTGCCGCAGGCCAAGGAAGCCGTATATGACTTCAGCGGTGGTTTCTTCCTCAACAATCCGAAACTCAGCAAGTTGCAGTTTGACAGCCGCAACACGGAGCTACACGCCCTGGACGACGGACTGTTGGAGGACTATGACAACGGACTGAAGGAAGCAGAATCCAACAGTAAGTACAATCTCACCATCTTCCACCTGATGGGTCAGCACGTGGATTACAAGACCCGCTACAAGCACAGTCAGACCCATTTCTGGGCGGGCAGTTACGAGGACAAGCGCCCAGAGCTGACCGACAAGCAGCGCAAGGTGCTGAGCCATTACGACAACGCCACCCTTTACAACGACTCTATCGTGGCGCAGATTGTGAAGCGCTATTCCAAGAAGAACGCCATCGTCATCTACATGCCCGACCATGGCGAGGAGTGCTATGAGGGCAACCGCGGTTTCATCTGCCGCAATCATTCTGCCAATATCGACTGGCCTTTGGCTCACTACGAGTTTGAGATTCCTTTCTGGATTTTCTGTTCCCAGAAGTACATCAGCAGCCATCGTGACATCTACCGCCAGATTCGCAAGGCGAAGGACAAGCGTTTCATGACCGATGCCTTGCCTCACCTATTATTATATTTAGCAGGCATCGAGACTCCTACCTACAATCCGAAGTACAACATCCTCAGCCCAGAGTATGACGAAATGCGCCCTCGCATCCTGAAAAACAGCGCCGACTATGACAAGTTGAGGGATGCGGAAATGGAGAAGCAGAAAAGGCTGAAGGATGCAGAAGCTGCCATGGGACATAAAAAGAAAAAGAAATAGGAATATTGCATATTCAAAACAAAATACGTAATTTTGCACCCATAAAAAAGAATATGCCCCTATCATTAAATAAAGAATAGGAGAAATAAGATATGAATACACCCACTTTAAGTCGTTCGGAATGTAATGTGCTGCGAGGACTTGCCATTATCGGCATTTTCCTGCACAACTACTGCCATTGGATAGGTTCTATCGTCAAGGAGAACGAGTATCAGTATTTTCAACACAACGTGGACTGGCTGAACCAGGTATTGGTCAATCCAGACCTCAATCTGCCGTTCCATCTCATCTCATTCTTCGGACATTATGGCGTACCAGTATTCCTCTTCCTGAGCGCATACGGACTGGTATTGAAATATGAAGCAAAGCCACATCTTGATGCCTCGACACAATTTGTCAACATCAACGGAAAGACGATGTGGAACTGGAAAGAGCCGCTTCGCTTCATCCGCTATCATTATCTGAAACTCTTCAAGATGATGATTGTGGGATTCGTGGCATTCACCATGCTCGACTACATCACATACGGTCCGCACAAGTATGCTACACTTGATGTTGTGGCGATGTTAGGTATGTTTAATAATATATTGCCCGACCCAGATCGCATCATCTGGCCAGGGCCTTTCTGGTTTTTCGGATTGATGCTCCAACTCTATATTGTCTATCGTCTGTTCATCTATCGCAAACATTGGGGATTCACCGTAGGACTGATGGTAGTCTGCATAGTAATACAGATAGCGTTGGGATGGGACAATCCTGAGAGCGAGGCTATGAACCGCTACCGCTATAATTTCATGGGAGGAATGTTGCCATTCGGGTTAGGCGTACTCTATGCCCGATATGGCGAGAAGATATTGATGACTTTCCATCACAACGTGACGAATTTCTTCGGCATCATCTTCTGCAGCTCCATCATCTACAGTCTCAGCGGCAGCATGATGGGATGGACCTTCGTGCCCCTCTTCATCTGTCTGCTCAGCGTACTGACCGCCAAATTTCTTTCAGGAGTCAACTGGTTGTCAGGAGTCAACAGGATATTGGAATGGATGGGCGGCATTTCGGCGGCACTTTTCGTCTGCCACCCTATCACACGAAAGATTTTCATCCCTATCAGCCGACAGGGAGATATGTACGCAGGTCTGCTCCTCTACATCGTATCGAGCATCTGCCTGGCTTGGTTGTTCACGCAACTGATGAAGAAAATCCCAAATCCGAAGCTTTAGAAGCTTTTTTCGTTTTCCACCTCATCATTATCAAGAAATATAAACAAGAAGACAAGAGGATTCTTCACTCTTCGTTCTTCACTCTCCACTTAGCTTACGCCTATGAAGATAAAAGATATAGAACTGGCAAATATCAGCCGTTTTCGTGGTGAACTGATGGGAGCAGCCATGCTCTTCATCATCCTCTTTCATGTGGGATTGCCACGTGAAGATGCTTTCTATGGACTTCGCCGAATGGGAAATGTGGGAGTAGATATGTTTCTCTTCCTCAGCGGAATCGGTCTGTGGTTTTCATGGGTCAAGAATCCTGACGTTAAGCGTTTCTTCATCCGCCGTTATCTCCGCATTTATCCAGCCTGGCTCATCATCGCCTGCCTCTTCTACATTCCCCGTTTTCATGGCGGAAGTACGTGGGACTGGATTTATCTCTTCGGAGAGATTTCCATCAACTGGGGTTTCTGGCTGCACGATGAGTTGAACTTCTGGTACATTCCTGCCACGATGATGCTCTATCTCTTTGCTCCAGGCTATATGGAACTCATCAGGCGCCATCCTATCTACCGCTGGCTGCCCGTGGTCATGGTGATGTGGTGCATCCTGGTGCAATACGTTACTCCTATCCATCAGGCAGTTGGTCATCTGGAGATTTTCTGGAGCCGCGTACCGATATTCTTCATCGGAATCAACATGGGCGAGATGGTTCGCCGCAAGGATACGCTCGACGGAGCAAGCATCTGGATGATCTGGATCATGTTTCTGATGACGCTTCTCTCCAGCATTTTCCTGGAGCAGGTGAAGCATGGTCATTTCCCGCTCTTCCTGGAAAGAATGCTCTATATCCCGCTCACAGTAACCAGCATTCTGCTGCTCAACCGCATCTTCCGCCGCACTCCGAAATGGGTAAACAAGGCATTCATGTTTGTGGGCGCTTTGAGTCTGGAGGCCTACCTCATCCACATCCACTTCGTACTCTACTATATCGAGAAATGGCATTGGAGCTATTGGCCTACCTTCTTCACCTGCATCGCCATCACGCTCCCTGCCTCCTGGATATTGGCAAAAATCGTAGGCGGGATTTCTAAGAAATTAGGCAAAATCCTGATGGAGAAGGAGAAAGGAGAATGAGAAATTAGAAGGGAGAAAGGAGAACTTTTTTGAAAAGGAAAAAGGACTTTGGAAAAGGGAAAAGAGGAACGAAAGGAAAAAAATAATCAAAATAGGACTTTATGAAAGAAAAAGAAATAGATAATATAGAAAAGGACAGTAAGGGGTTGTCTGCTCTGATGCGCCTCATTCGCCCGAAGCAATGGATTAAAAACGGCTTTATCTTTATGCCGCTCTTCTTTGGCGGAGAACTTTTCAATACCGGTGCCCTGCTGGCAGGAGTCATCGCTTTCTTCGCCTATAGTTTTGCTGCTTCCAGCATCTACTGTTTCAACGACATTTACGATGTGGAGGCAGACCGCCGTCATCCCGTGAAATGCCATCGCCCGATAGCTTCCGGAGCCGTATCGGTAAAACAGGCGTATGGACTGATGTTTCTGATGCTGATACTCTCCATCGGTTTCAGCAGTCTGTTGGATGGTTGGAAAACGATGGGCATTATCCTTTTCTACTGGTGCCTGAACTTAGGCTATTGCGCCAAGTTCAAACAATATGCCATCATAGACGTCTGCATCGTAGCTTTCGGTTTTGTGCTCCGTCTGCTGGCAGGTGGTGTGGCAACGGGCGTGGTACTGAGCAAGTGGATTGTGCTGATGACCTTCCTCATCACCCTCTTCATGAGCTTTGCCAAGCGCCGCGATGATGTGATAAGAATGGAAAAGACCGGAGAGGCTCCACGCAAGAATACGAGCCGCTACAATCTGACTTTCATCAATCAGGCGATTACCATTACCGCCTCGGTCACTCTGGTCTGCTACATTATGTACACAGTAAGTCCGGAGGTTCTGGAACATTTCCATACCGACAAACTCTATCTCACAACGGTTTTCGTGCTGGTAGGACTCTTGCGCTACATCCAGATAGCAGTTGTTGACCAGCAGAGTGGCGACCCTACCAAGATTCTGCTCCGCGACCGCATCACCCAGGTTATCGTAGTAGCCTGGCTTGCCGCCTTTCTGTTCCTCATCTATATCGCATAAGGCATGAAACGGAATACAGATTTAGATTTCATCCGATCCATTCTCATCATACTGATGATCCTCATCCATATCGTGAGTTTCGGGAATGCTTATCCTCATCTGAAGGCAGGCATTCTCTCGTTCATGATGCCTACCTTTCTCATCATCACGGGTTATCTGGTGAACATCGGGAAAACGGGCAGGCAGTTTGGCAAATATCTGCTTTGTCTGGCTCTGCCATACGTCATCATGGTGACGGGATTTTCCGTGCTCTCCTATTTCCTGCCAGTAAGAGATGGCATTACCGAACTCTCTCTCACACAGATTTGCGAGAAGATTTTCGTCACTTCCATCGGTCCATATTGGTTTATCCAGACCATGATTATCTGTGGAATCTTGTATTACGGGAGCTTCCGGGCTTGTAATATGATCAGCAAATACAGGGGGCGTTGTTTTTGCAGGAATAATAAAGAGAATGATTTTTGTAGCAATAGTAAGGAAATTGAGCCTTGCTGCAATAGTAAGGAGAATAATTCTTGCAAGAATAGTAAGGGGAATGAGCCTTGCAGCAATATAAACAAGGGAAAGACGGAGGAGACCCTGTCTTTAACAACCCGTCTTTTTCTCTTGGCGATTCTGATGCTGCTGGTCAGCAAGACCCCAGCCCTGAACATCACGGCTGCCATTTATTATTTTGCCGGAGTCGTTATCCGCCAATGCCGCATCGACTTCAACAAGGTTTTCCACCCTACTCCCTTGGCGTTCATTCTCTGGCCTTTCATCCTCTATCGGGAAGACCTCTATGACTGGGGGAACATAGCTGTTGCTTTCTCCTGCTGGTGCTGCATTTCTGCGCTTATGTGGTTGAATCAATATTACAAGTCGCAAATGATAGGAAAGTCCACCTTATTATATATAGGTAAGAACACGTTGCCGATTTATCTCTTCCATCCCATCTTCACAATGGCGGCGAAATTCTATCATCCTCTGTTCGCCTTCGACAAGAGTGAAATCCTCCTGGCTGCTTTTACCATTATCCTTGCCATCGCAGGAAGCATCGCTATTGCCAAGGTTATGGAAAAAACAAAATTGGCTTATTTCTTCGGGAAAAAGGAAATACTGAGATGAAATGACAAATGAGAAATGAGAAATGAAATGATGAAAAAAGAAAAAATATATTGTTTCGATTTTGACGGAACGCTCACAAAGAAAGATACACTTATCGAGTTTATCAAATTCAGCATGGGGAAGATGCGCTTCCTCATGGGTTTCCTGCTCTACAGCCCCATCCTCGTGCTGATGAAACTGCATCTTTTCCCCAACTGGAAAGCGAAGCAGATTATTTTCAAGCACTTCTTCGGCGGTATGAGCATCGAAGATTTTGATGATTACTGCGTCAATTTTGCTGCTAAGAATCTCTATCTGCTGCGCCTGAGTGGTATTGGAAAAATACAAGAAGCCAAGCGCAAGAAAGAACGGGTATTGATCGTAAGCGCCAGTATCGACAACTGGGTGAAGCCTTTCTTCGACTTCCAAAACCTAACTGATGTGGAAATTCTCGGCACCCAGATAGAAGTAGCCAACGGTAAAGTAACCGGCTATTTCAAGACCAACAACTGCTATGGCGAGGAGAAAGTTCATCGCATCTGCGAAGCCCTGACCCGTACCATCAATAATGGAAAGGGAGCCTCAACACTCGATTTCGACCGTACACGATATAAAATCGAAGCGTTCGGAGACAGTCGTGGCGATAAGGAAATGCTCGCCTTTGCCGACCAAGGACATTATAAGCCGTTCAGAGATTCTCTCTAAACGGCTTATTTTATTCATATTAGGAATTTATCAATTTCCTGGATTAACCAAATTTCGTGAAGAATCAAACTTCATGATTAACCATATTTCATTAAGAATCAATTTCCATGAGGTCTTATTAAACTTTAAAAGGATAGATAAGCTCCCCATCTGAGATTGATGTTTTATCATTCCTGCACAAACGTCGTAATGCTTCGAGGTGCGAGAACTGCCTTCTCCATACATTTTCCTACAGGAGCCAAACTCTCGGAGGAAACATCGCTGGTGCGATACATTTCCCACTCCATCCGGCTCATTCCTGCCACCTGCAACGTAATAGGCTTGACGTCCTCAGAATAATTGATTGCCACCATCACCCATTTTCCATCCACATTTCTATAGGCAGAACACATCACGCCCCGAGGGTCATTATATCCCTCCTCCACCTGCTTTCCGGCTGCATCAGTAGCAGAAATGTCGTAGCGCTGGGCACCAGGACGGATAAAGCGGGAATAGTTGCCCAAAGACCAGAGGAGTTTGGAATCGACTGCCCAACCGGTTTGCCAGCCATCCCTACTGTAGATGCGGAGCAATCCGTCGCGATAGTCGCCACCAGCAGCACGCCACCAGCTCCAGCTCTCGGCATTGGCATAGACCAGGTCGTGATGGATGATGCGGGCTACGTAGAGAGCGGTCTTCATGGAGAAATCATAACCTCCGCCACCGCCTATTTCTTCATCATTACCCATGATGCAAGTCTCGGTCTGCCAGAACTTAATGCCCTTCTGTCGGCAGGCTTCCTTTATCTGCATACGCACTTCACGCATATAAGGTACTGGCGTATTGGTCCAATAACTGTGACCACCTATCAGCATCGGCACCTGATTTACGTTGCCCAAGTAGGTTTTCGTACTGTCTTTGGTAAAGAAAGCGTTGATTTCATAACCCCTCTGCCAGTCGGTCTCATGCGTAGCCAACATACAGCGATAATCGCTCGACTCGTTGATGAGGATTTGCGTATTCATTTTTTCCTTCACCAAGGCCTTGCTCAATTCTCTTACCACCCGGGCCACCTCATGGTTGGTAGCAGGACTTCCCTCCTGCTTCGGTCCCGTCCAGTTCCAATGTCCATCGGGTTCGTTGATCGGACTCATATAGTCGATGTGGATACCGTCGTGCTCCTCAATCCCCTTGAGCGAAGTGGCGATAAACTTTCCAAACTTCTGATAGCAGTCGTCTTTCAGGTTGATGGTTCCTCCCCGTCCGGTATTCGTGGCGAGTCCATTTTGCGTATAAAAGACGGGAGCAGAATTGCAGAAAGCCAGCAAATAAGGAACTCCTCTCTGCTTGGCGAGTTTCAGGAAGCGTCGTTGCCCCGCCTGCTTATTCCAGTCGTAGGTTCCATCGGCATTCAGAAAGCATTGGGTTCGGGTACCTCGCTGAATCTGCGAAGCCTCTCCCTGTTCCTCGCTTCCTGCGCCCAGATTGAATCTCCAGAGCGACAGACCGATTCCCTTCGGTTTCCCCGTCTCATCATTTTCCACGGAAAACAACCAGTCTGCTATCTGCTCCTGTTGCTTTTCCGGCCAGAGACCGAGAAACTGCATACTCCACGCATCACTTGCGCCAAAGTGCTGGATATGCTGCTCTGGCGAAGTTGGAAGAATGGTAAAATGAACCGCCTCTCCTTGCGCCGGCAAGAGAGAAAGGCAGAATGCCACAGTTGTCATCAGGCATTTTGAGTCCCTCTTCCAGGGCATCATCTTCTTGTCTTTTTTCATATCTGATTTTCTGTTATTCAATTAAACTTATGCACGTCTCCAAGTTTTTTTTGAAATCATGCACGTTTCCAAGGGACTTTTTGCTTAATCCACCACTCCTTTTTTATAAAGGTAGTTTCTTATGCAAAGATAATGCAAATGAGCGCAATGAAAACTTGTTTTCAAATTGCCGAGTGCAGCTTATCTTATGCAAAGATAAGACTTTTAGCGAAATTCTCAAAATATTTCAGAATAAATATATCGAAATCCGTAAAATGTTAGATTGCAATCTACTGTCCAAGAATTAGACGGTTATGTCTAATTATTAGACAGCTTACTTATTGACTATTTCACCTAACAACCTGATTATCAGGATGATTAAAATATTGGCACGGCTTTTGTCCTTATCATGCCAAAATGAAGAAGATTATGAAAAGAATAGGAATATTGATA
>ERZ1035048.611-NODE-611-length-10770-cov-22.416519_pt1 | contig 10770 bp, 4 predicted proteins | sample MGYA00520587_ERZ1035048 | MGnify/ENA primary metagenome ERZ1035048 (study PRJEB33766, sample SAMN09781693) | gut metagenome | biome: gut microbiome | host: Homo sapiens | place: Madagascar | study: EMG produced TPA metagenomics assembly of the PRJNA485056 data set... | reverse complement strand
TGGTCTTAAGCAGATTCATGAGATTGATACTGTCTAAAGAGCTCTCATAACTTAATCGAGATAAATCATAGAAAGGAACGGTTTGACCTTCTTTAATTCTTGGGAAAGCAAAGTAGGCATCCATAGATCCCTTTGAACTTACTTTTTGGAAGTTCTCATCTTCATTATCAAATGACACATCAACCTTAAAGTTCTTTACAGAGAAACTATCTCTTAAAGTTTTATCTTTAACATTGTCATCAGGCTTAAAACCGATTAAATATAAAGTAGAAGCATCAGCTGACAGCTCATCAAAAGTAATAGCAAATGAGTCTAATGCAAGCTTCTTAGTTGAGAGGTTAAATTTTGGTTTTGCCTTAGTCTTTAAATTCTGAAAAACTAAATTATAAGCTTCACGACCGGAATAGATGTCGCGACCTCGACAGTTGATACCTGAAAATGAAAACAAAGCGTCTATAGAATTTAAACTTCTGCCAGAAACTGTAGTTACAGTGTCACCTATACGACAGCGACCGTCTTCTAAATTTAAGTCAAAAGCAGTGGTTCTTAAGTTAGCATCTCCCTTTAACCGCCAAGGATAGAAGTTAACTTCACCAGTCATATCAATTACAGGTAAACCAATTGATGAGAGTAATTCATCAATGTTACCGTCATAATTTTCCTTATGGAATCTAACTGTAAATGATGACACTGAGAAATTAATGTCAACAGCAAAGGTAGCTCTTAGTTCTCCTACAGGAGAATCAGGGACAGTAACTGATACTTTGCCCTTTTTAGAGAGCAAAGAACTTGATACTGGAGTGTAGACAATTCTGGCATAAGACTGTCTTGAATTTACTAGTCTTAAAGCATCATTGAACTTACTATCAAAGATATAACTTGCACAAAAAGCTAAAGCTAGCAGAACACTTAAAAGGAAAACTAAGATGAAAGCTAAGATCTTTACTGGCTTACGCATAACTATCTTTCATCCTGAAGTTTTGCAAGGATACTACCACTTTCTTTTAGAGCTTCTTCAGAAAAATCTCCAAAGTACTTTCTTACATTTAAGAATCTCTCGGTAAAGGTATCAACATCAACCTCTTTGATAACCTTTAACTGTTCTTGCAGGCTGTTTACAAAATTCTCGATTAAATCGTAATTCTGCTTTGATGACATGATGATGTCAGCATACAAACGAGGATCTTGAGCAAAAAGACGACCTACCATCATCAGCTCCAAGCGATAGATAGGACTTGAGAGATCTTTTAATTTCTCTAAATTTGGTGCAATTTCACTTAAGAAATTACCATAACCATAAGTACTAAAGTGGCGTAGTGCCTGAATAATACTCATAGCTCTATCATGTTCTTTAGCTGAACATCTGCAGATATTAGCACCCCAAATACGTAACTGCTCAACTAAAAATTCAGATGCTTTTTCATCTCTTTCAGGCACTGTAACTACAACTTGCTTTACAAGACTCTTCACATCAGGACCGAACATAGGATGAAGACCTAATACAGGACCTTTGTGATATTTCATCATAGCTTCGACAATTGGAGCCTTCACTGAGGTGAAATCACATAAGATCTGATCTTCTCTTAACATTGGAGATAACTGTTTGATGATATCTATTGTGATATCAATTGGCACTGAAACAATTACAATCTTGGCATTTTTTAGGTATTCAGGAGCTTTATCCCAGCCGCGATGACCAAATGAAAAGACTTTGTAACCTGACTTTTCAAAATAATCTGAAAAAATTCGGCCCATGCCACCGTTACCGCCGACGATAACAACATCCCCATCAGTCTTTAAGCAACGAGGATAATTAAAGTCTGTATTTGAACACAATTTGTATGACTCTCTTAAAACTCTTTTCATAATGTCAGATAAGAGTCCTTTTGGAAGGTCATATTCTCTTGCTAACTTTTCACAGTTATCAATTACAAAAGCTTCTCTTTCATGTGAGTATGCACTTACACCAAGATCCTTTTTACAAGAAGCTGCCTTTATAACCAAATTCTGACGACGTTTTAAAAGACTGATTAACTCTTTATCTGTAGCATCAATTTGCGATCTTACGTTTTCTAAATCAACAGCACTCATTAGTCATCAATCTCATCTAAATAGTTATCAACGTCTTTATCCTCTTTGTTTTCCATTGAGGCATTTGGATTTACTCTACCCTCTTGGTACATCAGATAGACCTGACGCAACTGAGCATAAGGATCAACAGCCTTATCAATTGCCTCTTCTTGAGGAATTAAAGAAGCTCTTGCATCAATACCGTTGATTACGGTACATGCAATTGAGGTCCAAGGAGTTACAAGATAATAAGGCCAGTTGTCTACTGCTGAAGCGTGAATACTCCTCTCTGTTGTAGGTCCGTAAGCTGGTACCATGATATATGCACCCTGATCAACTCCTGCTTTACCCATAACCGTATTCATGCTCATAGATTTCTGTTCTAATTCCATGTGCTTTGCAACATCAATTAAGCCGAGCAAGCCCACAGTTGAGTTAATGGTAAAACGCCCTAGTGAAACAGCTGAGCTTACAGGCTCTCCCACTAAAACATTGTTAACAGTGTTGTTAAGATCTGAAAGATTAGAAAAAAAATTATGTACTGATGATTTTGCAAAATCAGGTAATTTTGAATAGCCGTGTGCAACAGGTCTTAACAGATATCTATCTAAAACTACGTAATTTAATTTCCAGAACGCATTTTTGTTGATATATTCAATAGAGTCAACTGAATTTCCAGGTAATACAGACAAGCCATAGCTATAATCAGCATGACTTGCTTTTACAGATATCTGACGCGGAGCCATTGGGCTGTAATTTGAATGAGATGCGCTAGCTTCTGATAAAAGAGCAAAAGAAATTAGTGCTGTGCATAGAAAATTTTTAATCATAAAGACCTCACATACATACTTATATTTTACAACATGAAAGTTCTTTTTTCCGGTGTTAACTCATAGATGTTTCAAGATAATTTCACAAATGCGTCAAAGATCTGCGTATCAAGTTTAGTATTTTGTTATGATATACGTGTATACGTATATCTAAATAATCAGTAAGCTTCCATGGATACTATAGACGTTGATTTAAAGACTTCTGTCGATAAGTCCAATACAGATCTAAATAGGACAGAGTCAGAAACACAATCTGGGACAGCAAAAGCCCAGATAAATGCTAATGCCACTGCTAAATATATAAGTGTGATTTCAAAACACAAAGGTCTTTTAGCAGAGTCTCAGGCAAGGACATTTAATCAATTAAATTCAAGCCTAAACTCATTTGTTAAGGATAGCTCATCTATTGCAAAAGAATCCTATAACGAGGATTCTGCCATGATGGGGCATTACAGAAAACTTACTGTACAAGTGATCAACAGAGATCCTAATCTGCAAGAAAAAGTCGCATCAGATTTATCCTCTCAAAAAGAGATGGTTCGCTCCCGTGATGCAGCTTCTGTTTTAGAATCTGATTTAAAGAATCTGCCTAAAGTTCTATCAGAGGGTACTGTTGCAGGTCAAAATCTTGGAAAATTTATCTGTCAAAGTGTTGTAAACCTTACTGATTACGAAAATATGGGAGCTGGTTTACAAAGAGATTTAGCAATACGACAGGTATTTGCACCAACTGAAGAACTGTCATTACGTTCAAAACAGGCTACTTCAGAGGTACTTGCAGCCTCTATTGCATATGTAAAAAGCAATCAGCCTGAGGTATTAGCTACACTAAAACCAGAACATCAAGAAATAGTAAGACCAAAACCTGGTTCTACAACTCCTCAGATCATGACCCGTTATCTGCGTCAGGCTCTAGACGAGTTTCCTGATGACTCAACTTATCTTGATATCTTCAAACAGAACAAGAAAGTTGAGGATGTAAATGAAAATTTTAAAGATGATGTTTCAAAAGAAACAGCTAAGAGAATTCATGATCTGATTGCCAAAGCAGCCCTTACAGCAAGAAAGAGTAACCTTTTAAGCTCAAAAGATGAAATTTCTCTTGAAAAGCCTGTAAGTGCAAAAGCAGATTCTCCATCTGTAGCTACTAATAATGCTTATGAAAAGACCGTTGAAGCCTCAAAACTCTCACTTTCAGAGCTTTCTGCCCGTGCAGCTAAACTGCAGCAGCAGTTTAGAGAAGAGAGAATGCGGTTAGCAAGTGAAGGCAAGTTACCAGATCCTGCTCAAAGGCCAAATTACAACACAAATGACTCTGTTTCAGACATAGAACTTACAAAGCAAAGAATAGCTCAGGTAGATAGAGCTATTGATGAGAGAATTGCTAATAACAGTAATTTACAGGATCAAAATGCTAAAGCACAAGCAAAGGCAGAACCTGTACTTTCAGCAGAAGAAATCAAAAAGCTAGCTATAGATGCTGTAAAAGAAGCTCTACAGGAAACGGTAAAATCTCAAATTGAAGCTAATCAGAATGCTGCAAAATTAGCAGCAACAGAAGCTGTAAATGCTTTAAAAGAGAGTGTTTTATCTAAGTTTGAAGCTAATCAGAATACAACTAAAGAAGTTGCAGCTCAGGCTGTAAAAGAAGCATTAGAGCAAAGCTCTAAAGCTCAGCTTGAGGCTAGCCAAAACTCTGCAAAACAGGCTGTAGCAGAAGCTGTTAATTCCTTGAAGGAAAGTGTCTTCTCAAAATTAGAAGCAACACAGAACTCCACTAAAGAAATTGCAGCGCAAGCTGTAAGAGAAGCTTTAGAACAAAGTTCTAAAACTCAGCTTGAGGCAAGTCAGAACTCTGCTCGTGATGCCGCAACCGAGGCTGTGAATGCCTTAAAAGAGAGTGTCTTATCAAAGCTTACTGATAATGAGAACAACTCAAAGAGTGTAGCTGAACAGGCTGTAAAAGAAGCTTTAGCTAAATTTGAAGAAAGTCAAAGCCAGGCTAAAGAAGCTACCACTCAGGCTGTAAAAGATCTTAAAGAGAGCGTAAAAGCCCAATTAGAGCAAACTCAGACTAGTGCAAAAGAAGCTGCAACATTAGCTGCTAAAGCCGTATTAGAAGAGAATGCTAAGACTCAAAATGAGAATGCTCAAAGTTCAGCTAAAGAAGCTGTAAAACAGGCATTGAAAGAAGCTCTTGAAGGCAGTCCTCTTGCTAAAAATAACTTAAGGCAGAATGCTTATGAAAAGCATCAGACCTTTAATATGTCATTTAAAGGTTCAGCTGTTGCTGATTTCGGTTCATACAACATGGGGCCTACTCTATCAGTAAAGATCCCTGATGGTGTTGCTGACTATGCAAACGGTTCAAATGAAGTAAATACAAAGAGCGATCTTAATTCTGTAAATACAGAACAGAAAGCTGAAGCTTTAAAAGAAGAGTTCTTAAAATCACAGGCACAGGATGTTCATGAAGAAACAGCAAAAGATGATGTAGTTTCTTTTGAAAACAAGAAGGTAACTGATGGCGTCAAAACTGTTGGGAAAGCAGACAGCACAAATACTGTTTCAAAGTCAGTAACCACAGAGCAAAAAGCTATCGAGAACAGTACTGCAAACGATAATGACGCCAACGCAGACACTGAAAATGAGACTTATGATGTTGCAGTTGATGAAAAGAATGTTTTAACCAACGAAGATAATATTGCATCTGATGAGGTACTTACTGACCAAAATAACCTTAAGGATAAGGCATCAAATCTAAAAGAGCCTGTAGCAAACACTGAAAGTGAAGAGTTTGAAACTGGTGATAACAATGCTGTAGCTAAAGATAATGAAAAAATAGCATCAGACACTAAGGCATCTGTAGATTCAGATAATGACAGTGATGATATCCTAGATCCTAATCAGATTTCTAACACACAAAACAGCAGTGTTGCATCTACTGGGGTTACAGAAGAAACATCAGAACAACCTGTTACAGGAAACAATTCAGGAGATCCCCTAAGTAATGTTCTTGTTTCTCCTGTTGTAGCTAATGACACTACTATTACTGATGACAGCCCAATAGAGATTGAAACTACTTTTACAATTCCAAAGGATAATGCTGCTTCTGACAGTTCTAAAGTAATCACACCAGAAGAAAAGGCTCTTGCTAATAGCGCTTTAGAGCTGTCTAAAGCACAGAGTGAAACTATTTTAAATAAGGCAACACCTGATAATTCTATTCTTCAAGATGAAGATGATATCTTCAAATCAAATGAAGGAAAATTAGAAAACTCAGACTTGCAAAGTGCGGTAAAAAACAGACCTTCTGTTCTAGCCGGTTTAAATGCAAAAGAAGGTTCAGAAGTTGATACCTTTCCTGATGATAGCTTAAGTGTAACTAATGGATCTAAGAACAATTTACAAAGTGCTGATGCTACAACAAAGAATAAGTCAGTTGAAAGCAAAATCTTAGCTTCTACTGTTCCTTCAATGGAATTAGAAGATCAAGTTGTACCTTCAGATGTAAAGCAAGACTTAAATTTAGAAAAGAAACTTACAGATAGTGCAAAGGGAAACTCTGATGAGTCAACACTCACTATCACTAAGATCCCTGAAAAGACCCCCGGAGCTGCTGCGATTACTCAAGGACAAAGTGAACCTATTCCAGAAAAGAGTGTTGTCGACAATGTCTCTGATGTAAAAGAAAAACCAGGCTTTTTCTCAAAAATAGCTTCAATTTTTGGTAAAAAAACAGTTGAATCACCTAAAAATGTAGCTGAAAGCGTAAACACACCTGTAGCTACTGCACCAAATTTAATGGCGCTTATGTCTAAAGGATCTCCTTTAGACAGTCTCATGTACAGCTTAAAGGTACAGGTAAACAATACAGCTCTGCCTGATGCTCTAAGAGAAGAAGCTAAGAATTATTTAGACAAGTTGGAAAATCCTATCGATGACTTACCTTCTGTAGCTAACTGGTTGAACTTTACCTCAGGACCTATGTCCCCTACTTCACCACAAGCTTTAGCTCTTCATCAATGGGCTTTCATGCTTTTATCAATTAGATTTGCTCAATTAGGTAAATCTGTAGATAAGTTCTTAAAGAAAGATGTTGACCTCATGGAAGACAGTTTTGATGAGACCTTAGATGAGATGAAAGCAAGCATTGATGCAAAAGGTAAGAATAACATTCCATCTTTATTAGATGAAACCTTAGATCAGATTGTAAGGTATCAAAATCCAAGCAAAGAAAATCTGCCATTATTATTCCAGTATATTCCGTTACCTCCAACTTATGATGGTGGGCGAGAAGGTGGCTTTAACGTCCGCCCTGTAATCGAAGAGGATGGTAAAAAAGCCTGGCATTTGAACTTTGTCTTCGATCTTGAAAATTTAGGTCCAATTGAAATCAAGGCTGAAGCTAAATTACCAGAGCTAAAACTCTCAGTTGTAGCAAGTACCTTTAATGGTCTGCAAAAAGTCCAAGAAGCTCTGCCAACTCTAAAAGAGAAGTTACAGGATCTTGGAATTACCACCCGTAATGCAACTGCTCGTATGGGTAAAGTTCATATTAGAGAGAAGAATGATCGTCCTGTAGTTGAAGTAAGAACTAAAAAAGACGGTTCAACTTTCTCTGTAGATATCTAGGTGAACTATGCAAAATACCGATGATAAAAATATAGATAACGAAAAAGCTACTAATGAAGAAGCATTAGATGCTACTGTTGTCGATACTGAAAGTAGCAAAGAACTAGAGACTGAAGATCAAAATATAGACGATAAAGATAACATCTCTATCAAAGCTACAGATGAAGATCTGTCTTTTAAAGCCAGCTATGAGAAAGCATCAGCTGCTGTTGCCATTTCTTATAACGAAGAGAAAAAGTCTCCTTTTGTAAGCGCTCTAGGCTATGAATCCAGAGCTCAAGCCATTATTGATATGGCAAAAGAACTAGGTGTTTATGTTCACAAAGATCCTGTTTTATTAAATGAGCTTAAAGCTTTAAAGGAAGGTGAACAGGTTCCAGAGCAACTGTTCCAAATTATCGCCGAAATTTTAGCTTTCAGCTATCTTCTGCAGGGCAAAACACCAGAGAGCTACGTTAGAGCTGATGGAACCAAAGCCATCAATACTAAAGCCTAATTTAGTTGTCTAAAGTAGAAAAGACAATTTCAACTACTTAAAAAGAAGGCTGGTACTTATGTATCAGCCTTCTTTTGTGTTAACTAAAAAACAGTCAGCTTATAAGTTAATCATTTGAAACATATGGTACTGGTACAGGCTCAGGATCTGCAACAATAGTACAGTTCTGATCAACGTACATTACCTTATCTACTCTTACAGGCAATAAGTTCAAGCCTGGCATCATGCAGGTATCAGCTACGATGTTGCCCGATTTATTGAAGTTTACAAACTTAATACCTTCAGGTTTCTTTAACTCAAGTGAGTTAACGCCACGCTCTTGTAAAAATCTGCCATAAACTCTCATCGCACCAGATGAACCGAACAGACCTGTTGATTTGTTGTTATCAAAGCCTACCCAGGTTGCAACCACCTGATCAGAATCAATACCTACAGACCATGTGTCACGACTGTCATTTGTTGTACCGGTCTTGGTTGCAATGTTGACATTAGGGAATAATCTGCCAATTCTGCGACCTGTACCGATTTTAGTAGCTTCAGTCATCACATACATTGTTAGATACGAATCTCTAGGATCAAGAGTTGGCTTCACTTTGGAATTAGCGCGCTCATATACAATCTTGCCATCTTTTACCACAGTGCGCAGTGTAGTTAAGTCTTTATAACTACCGTCTGTCGCTAAGCTTGTATAAATCTGAGTTACCTCAAATGGGGTTAGTTCAATGGTACCTAACAGCATTGATGGATAGAATGGAATTCTGCTCTTCTCAATGCCCACGTTCATCAAGGTATCTCTTACATGGTTTAAACCTACTCTCATACCAATCTTAACTGTAGGTACGTTCATAGAACGAGCCATAGCTACATAAGTAGGAATTCTGCCATGGTACTTTTTGTCATCATTGTGAGGCTGCCATAATTTACCGTCAGCTAATTTTACGGTAATAGGAACATCATTAACCAGTGTACCGGTATGAATACCGTTATGGAAAGCTGTTAAATATACAAAAGGCTTAATGATGGAACCTACCTGACGCTTACCTTCCATCACACGGTTAAAGCCAGCATACTGTGGTGTTCTACTGCCAACCACAGCAGACACTTCAGCTGTACGCCAAGAACTTACCACCATTGCAGCCTCCATTCCACGAAGACCTGTTTCTTTTTCAATGGAGTTTAACTCATTCTGGACTGCATCTTCAGCTGACTGCTGAGCCTGAGGATCAAGACTTGTAAAGATCTTAATACCGTTACCTGATAGGAAATCAGGACCGAACTTTGAAGAAATCTCTTTCTTTAACACGCCCATAAAAGCTGGTGTCTTAGAATAATTCATTGAACCACGCTTAATTACACCTAAAGGTCTAGCTGAATACTGTTCAAACTCGGTATCGTTGATGATACCTCTATTTCTTAAAACAGCTAATACGGTATTACGTCTTTCTAAGGCCTGATCAGGATGTCTCCATGGGTCATAATAAGAAGGGCCTTTAATAATACCTACAAGTAAAGCCATCTGATCCTGAGTTAACTCAGAGATTGGTACACCAAAATAGAAATATGAAGCAAGACCAAAACCGTAGATACCAGCAGGTCCATTTTGACCTAAGTAAATTTCGTTCATGTAAGCTTCTAAGATCTGATCTTTAGTGTATCTATGGTTCATGATAAGAGCCATGATAATCTCTTTGATCTTACGTGTATAACTCTTTTGAGAATTTAGAAAATAGTTTTTAACTAGCTGCTGAGTAATTGTAGAACCGCCTTCAACAACAGAGTGAGCGATAGCATTCTTTACAAAGGCTCTGGCAATAGCAAAGAAGTTAACACCAATATTGGTTCTGAAAGAACGATCCTCAATTTCTAATAAAGTTGTAACTAGAGCTTCTGGTACTTCTGATAACTGAATAAAGATTCTGTCTTCTTTAGGATCTATACGGTTGATTCTGTCTAAAAGTACAGGATCCATTCTCACATAACCTAATTCCTCATGAGAGTCAGCATTGATGATCTGAGCTACTCTCTGACCGTTAAAGGTTACCAATAAAGATACCTTGTTTTCAGCGCCATCAGGAAATTCAAAAGGTCTGCGCAGAATAACTACACGGCCAGTCTTCGGATTAGAAGCATACTCACCAGGCTTTTGAGGATTATTTACTTTTCTGTATTTTAAGAGCTTTAGCTCATACTCCATCTGTTTTAAAGACAGTTTCTGATCTGGATACAGCTCTAGTGGTCGTGAGTAGACTACAGCAGGTAGAACCCATTTATCATCAACTCCAAATTTTGATAGAACTACAGAGTCAAAGTAGACAAAGAGCAGGGCTAAGATTACAACGCCAACAACGCCTACCTTTAAGCAAAAATAGATAAACTTCTTTTTAATGCTTCTAGCTCTTTTAGGCTTGTTATCCTTATTATCTGTTTTTTCGCTATTATCCTTAGCATTTACGTGCTCATTTGAATCATTTCTTGATTGATTGAAAGAATTTTCTTTATATGAATTATCTGAGAAATTATTTTGAGAATAGTTATTCTCAGTGTAATTACTCTGACCAAATGAAGGATCCGTAAAGCCTTCATCATTATCAAGGTTATTTGAGATACCGCGATCACCAAAGGTAGGTTCTGGTCGATTTGGATCTTCTTTTGTAGGATCTATTCTGTCAATACGGTCTTCAGAGTCTACAGCGCTAAAGCCCTTTAAAAAATCGTCACTATTATTGTTATTCATTTCAT
>ERZ1035048.610-NODE-610-length-10772-cov-5.175889_pt1 | contig 10772 bp, 5 predicted proteins | sample MGYA00520587_ERZ1035048 | MGnify/ENA primary metagenome ERZ1035048 (study PRJEB33766, sample SAMN09781693) | gut metagenome | biome: gut microbiome | host: Homo sapiens | place: Madagascar | study: EMG produced TPA metagenomics assembly of the PRJNA485056 data set... | reverse complement strand
TTACACTCATTTTTTAATTGTTAAAACGGTGTAAAGTAAATCTGTATTAAGTCAAAAGTTGTTCACAGACCTATGATGCGAATGTTATTTCCCGTTTTGCTCCGGGAAAGGCCCCTGTGGTGAACTGAATAGTCACGCTCAGGATATTAAAAGTTAAAATTTATAGTGTTGCGGTATTAATGTAAAATACAAACGTTTACAATGCTAAATTTAAGAAATCTGATAGAAAATTGATTTATGTCATTGATTTATGTCATAACTTTGCGGCTGAAAAAGAGATGAAACGGTTACTGAGAATAAAATAATCTTAAACCAAAAAGAAAATAAAACGAATTATCATTAAAGCCTAAAACGATGAAGCATTCATACAAATTCGGATTGGCAATGATGCTGCTCACAATGATGAGCAATGCCAACGCCCAGGACGTGGCACTGAAGACCAACCTCTTGGGATGGGCTACAACATCGCTCAATGCAGGCATTGAGATAGGAACGGCAGAAAAGCAGACTGCACAGCTATTCGCCACACTCAACCCGTGGGAGTTCTCCGGCGGCAAGAGGGTGAGAATATGGAACGTGGAGCCGGAATACCGATGGTGGACATGTCTGCGTTTCGGAGGAAGTTTCTTCGGAGTGCATGCTCTCGCCGGCGAGTACAACGTGAAGAACGTTGACCTGCCCTTCGGCATACTGCCAAAGACCAAGGAGGGTCGCCACTACGAGGGATGGTATATAGGAGCCGGCGTCACCTACGGCTACCAATGGTTGCTGTCGCGCCACTGGAACCTGGAGGCTTCGCTTGGCATAGGCTACGCCTACAGCCCTTATAAGCTCTACGGTCGATGCGACCGCTGTCTGAAGAAGGACCACCGCAACTACGTGGGACCCACCAAGGTTGCACTGAGCTTGGCTTATATGTTTTAGAGAATATCGCCAACAAAATAATCGAAATCGTAAACACTATTACCCCATTATAACATATTAACGTTATGAGCACGAATTCATTGACACGCATCCTTCTGTCAGGCTTTGTGGCAGCTGTTTCGAGCAGCACAGCCATGGCGCAGTCGATAGCCTCTGGCGCAGTGACGATAGACAGTGTACAGACGCATATAGTGGACAGCCGGGTGGACGTGGCTTTCAAACTCAACCTTGACAACTTGAAGCTCAAGGCTGAACAGCAGCTCGTTCTTACCCCGATGCTTGTTGCCGATGGCGACACATTGGCGCTTTCGCCAATTGTCATCAACGGCAGGTCGAAGCAGATTCGAATGGAGCGCAACGGTGAGCTGGCTTCGCACCGCACCGACCGACGCCAACCTATAGTGGTGCGCCGCAAGAACGGCACACAGCAAAGCATAAACTACAGTCAGACCGTGAACCGAACGCGACCCATCGAGGCTGAGCAGGTGCAACTGCTTACCGCTCAGGACCTGTGTGGATGTGGCGACATCGAGAACCTTGAAAGCTCGCTGATTGCCAATGTGGAGAATCCAGCGGCTTGGACTCCTGCCATAGCTTTCGTGAAGCCGGCTGCCGAGGCTCGCAAGCAGCGCGCCGAGAAGGGCGAGGCTTACCTGAGCTTCCGCGTAAACAAGACCGACATCGTGGTAGACCTGTTCGACAACTCACGCGAACTGGCAAAGATTACAAAGACCATCGACCTTGTGCGCGAGGACAAGAACGTGCAGATTACGGGCATCAACATTCATGGTTTTGCATCGCCCGACGGTCCTTACGCCAACAACGAGCGATTGGCTCGCGAGCGTGCCGCTTCGCTAAAGAATTATGTGGCAAATCTTTATCCTATCAACGCCAAGCTGTTCAGCTCAAACTCTACACCTGAGGACTGGGACGGATTCCGCCGCAAGGTGCAGCAGTCTAACTTGGCTAATAAGGAGGAGATAATAAAGATTTCGAACTCGAGCCTTGCGCCCGACGACAAGGACAAGCGCATACGCCAGCTCTATCCACACGACTATGCCGTGATAATGAGCGACATCTATCCGCGCTTGCGCCATAGCGACTACACCGTGAGCTATACGGTAAGGCCTTTCTCGGTTGAGGAAGCCAAACAGATACTTAAGACCCGTCCGCAGCAACTGTCGCTACAGGAGATGTTCCTTGTGGCACAGACAATGGAGGTGGGCTCAAAGGAGTTCAACGAGGTGTTCGATATTGCCGTGCGTATGTTCCCCGACGACCCAACAGCCAACCTCAACGCAGCCTGCGCCGACATTCAGCGGGGCGACATGGAGTCGGCTGAGCGTCATCTGAAACGTGCCGGCAACTCAGCCGAGGCAAACAACGCACGTGGAGCACTCGCCGTGGCGCGAAAGAATTACAAACAGGCAAAGCAACTGTTCGACGAGGCTGCAGCGGCAGGTTCGGCAGAGGCTAAAGCCAACGCCAAGCGCATAGAGCGCATATTGTAGAAGATTAGGCAGATGGAGTGCTTCCATGGGGGCACTACCATTGGCTTAACCAAAACAAATGACAAATATATCCAAAAAAACAATAATCAACTAAATTCCTAACAATTATGGTAAATGTTAAAAATCTATTCGGAATGGCTGTAATGGCTACAGCCTTGGTAGGTTGCTCAAGCAATGAAAATCTTAATCCTAATGCTAACGACAATGCTGGCAAGGCTGGTGAAGCGTATGCTTCGTTCAAGATTAATCTGCCTACAGTAAGCGGTTCACGTGCTGCAGGAGATCCTACATTTGAAGATGGTGACAAAAACGAGTATGCTGTAAACGATGCAACTCTTCTTCTCTTCAAGAAAGATGCTTCTAACGAGTTTATATTCGAGGAAACTGTACCCCTTGGTAATATGGAGCCTTGGACATCAAGCAGCACAGAAGGTATAACCACGACTGCCAAGTTGACAGCCAAATTGACTAAGGCTGAAGTTGGTTCAAATAAGGGTTATTATGCTCTTATTGTTCTCAACAACAATGAGGGAACGGATGCAAAAATCACTTATCCTAATGAAGGCGACAAATATTCTGTTTGGAGCAAGAAAGATATTACAATTACATCAACTAGCAATAACTACTTGAAGCATGACAAGGGTTTCTTTATGGCAAATGCACCTAAATATGTTGCCGATGGTACTCCTGAAACTCTTGTTGAAATCAAGAATGTCTACGCATCTAAGCAGCAGGCTGAGAACTCTACAGCTACTACAGTATATGTAGAGCGTGGTCTTGCTAAGGTTTCTCTCGCTTCTACTTCTTCTGAGCACGTTGATATTACAAGTGGCAACTATAAAGGTGACGAGGTTTACATTACAGGTTGGACACTTGACGTTACCAACAAAAAGACTTTCCCTGTACATGTAACTGATGGATTGTGGAAAGATATTTGGAAAACAACTGTTACTACTACTCCTCCTGCTGTTACCAATGGTGCAACAATGGATCGTTTCCATGACAAGCTTGGAGAGTTTCCACGCGTATATTGGGGAGCAGATCCTAACTACAGCACAAAATTCGGTACTGTAGCTGCTTGTGAGGGTGAGTTTACAATGGCAACAACAACAGACTTCAAGACAGGTGCAGAAGCCAAGAAGCCTCAGTACTGTCTTGAGAATACCTTCGACATTGATCACATGATGCAGGGTCAGACAACACGAGTTTTGTTCTCTGCTAAGTACATACCTGATGGTTTTACAGATGGAGAGACTTTCTACAAGATGGGTAACAGCTCTCAATTGTGGAATGCTACTAAGGTAGAGGATCAGATTAAGGCTAAGGCACAGGAGGTTCTTGGTGAGGCTGATCCTTCAAAGGTAACTGTAACACTTGCCGCTTCTGCAAACGACTTGACAAAGGCAGGAGTTCATTTGGTTGCCGCTGCTAATGTTTCTCATGATGGAGGAGTTGCTCTTACACCTGGTCAGGTTAATCAGCTCAATGCAAAGCTCGGCTTCAAGGCTACTGCAACTGGAGATGCAGAAGTTGGTTTGTCTACTTTCGAGAGTGGCGTTTCTTACTACATCGCACGTGTAAAGCACTTCGGCGATTACCTTACTAAGTGGGAAGCCGGTAATGATACATACGGCAGCAACAACCTCAACTGGCTTGGTCGCTACGGTGTTCTCCGTAACAACTGGTATGAGCTTTCTGTAAATAGCGTTAGTGGTCCTGGTTATCCTGACGTTCCTAAGGTTAATCCTGAGAAACCAGACGACGTTAACGATCAGTACATCAACGTTGAGGTTAAGATCCTTGACTGGGCTAAGCGTACTCAGCAGGTTGAGCTCTAATCAATATTGCGCGTCCTCTTATCAGGACCGCAAGAACCCTAATATCTTAGGAGGTACGGCCCATGCAGCCGTACTTCCTTTGATACCTTCATTTTGAATATTTACATTATTTACCAACAACTCTAATTAAATTAACGGCAAACATTATGTTTCACGGACTGGTTAAATCTATATGCTCACTCCTCGCCTTTGCACCATTGCTGGCTTCGTGCTCGCTGATGCACGACGACCTTGAGCCATGCGACAATGGCGCTTACCTGCACTTCCGCTACGACTACAACACGCAGCGCGCCGACCTTTTCAACGACCATGTTGGAGGCGTTGTTGTCATGGTGTACGATAAGGACGGCAAGTTCCTTTTCCGTCAGGACGCTTTCAATACCAATAGCGACGCTCCTATCCGCCGTCACGACTTTGCCGTACATCTTAATCTGCAACCTGGCGAATACCAATTTCTCGCCATCGCAAAGCAGAAACGTTACGAGGACGCTCTGGCTACGCCTGGAGCCAAGTTCCGCATCCACAACCATGTGGAAGGCGAGGACATTACTGCCTTCAACACCATGCTCGACCGCAACGAGGCGGGCGATATTGACGAGGTGGATTGCTCGGCTCCACTCGACACGCTGTGGATTGGTCGTTCGCAACACCTTACTACCGTGTACGACCTTAAGGGTACACACGACACCATATCCTTGGTGCGCGACACCAAGCAGCTCACTATCTCGCTGCATCAGATTGACGCACCCGAGAAAATCTCTGCCGACGACTTCGGCTACGAGGTAATAGCCGACAATGGCTTGATTAACTACGACAACTCTTTGGCAAGCGACTCTAAGCTTCGCTACACGCCTTTCCATACATGGACCACAGAATTCCGCGACGAGACTGGAAACGTAAAAGAACGTACTGCCCATGCCGGACTGATGCTCTCGCGCCTGGTCTACTTCCCTCCCGAGGAGAACAACCGCAACGCCATGCTGCATATATATAATAAGGTGTCGGGCAAGACCATCGCCCTTATCAACCTGCCAGACATTCTGCAGCAAGGACGCGACGCTTATGCCTCGCAAAACTACGGCATTCAGGAATATCTCGACCGTGAATACGACTACCGCCTCGACTTCTTCCTCATCGGCTCGGAGTGGCAATATATAAACCTGTCGGTGGGAATACTCGACTGGGCAAAACGCATTCAGAGGGTGGACCTCTAAACGATGCCTCCACCAAACACTATTAATCCAAATTAATAACAACAAACAATGAAACGACTTGCAGACATACTCCTTTCTGTAGCTGCCCTGTTGTTGCTGGCAGCATGTACTGATGATGCCGATGTATACAACACCCCAGCACCGTCTGAGGGCAATCTGTGTGTCTATGTACCAGTTACTCGCGAGGGCGATGAGGTTACGAGCAGTCTCGACCCAAGCAACCCTACATACAATGCCTCTGTAGAAGAGTGCACAATCAACGACCTGCACCTTTATGCCTTCCCCGTTGGGGGCAACGGAACATTCCTTTCGCAGGAGTTGCTTGCGCCCGAGGCTAACGAGATGCTAAACGAGCAGGTGGCTCGTTATCAGCTGCAAATCAAGCCAGGCACCTACCACGTGTATGTGGTGGCTAACATGGAGGACGCGCTCAAAGGCACGACCATCAATACCGAGGACGACTTGAAGGACGTTGTGTTGTCTTATGCTCCAATGTCTAAGTCAGGAATGCCCGTGGCAAACAATATCCCGATGATTTACGAGCCTAAGGAAGCCGACGGAACAACAACCAACGTCGTCATAAATAATTCGGACAAGACACCTAAGACCGTGGCGGCAAACTTGCGTTTCACCTGTGTAAAGGTGTGCCTTAATCTTGTGTACGACCCTAATGCCACAGGCGTTAGTTCGGCACTTAAGGCAAACGGAATGATTATTAATGATGTTAAAGCCGAGCGTCTCTCTCCATCGACAAATCTGTTGTGGAACGGAAAGTTTAGTAACCCAAGCTTGGATGCAAGCAGCCCTTATGCCGAGGGCTTTGAGTCGTCATTGTATGAACATGCTTCCGCTACAGGAGTCTACTATAGCGATTGGACAGAGGATTTTACACATGTAAACGACAACGACAATAACATCATAACGCCAAAGGGCGCGGTAACCTCTTCGCCTGTAAACATTAAGCAGAAGTGGCTCTTCCGTGCTACCTATTATCTGCCCGAGCGCTACGTGGCAGAGACTGCGCAGCAGTCGGCATTGAAGATAGGTGGTGCTGTAGGAGGTCACAACAACAGCTACAACATCAACCTTGGTCATCGTAAGGACGAGACCTCAACAACTGAAGTTCCAACTTTCCCACGCGGCACTTACTACGAGATTGTAGGACGCATAAAGAGTCTGGGCAACATCGACCTCGATTGTGTTGTAGGTGTGAAGCCCTGGGAGATGGAAACAATAGATGCTGACTTTACACATACTACGCTTTGGGTTTCGAAGACAAGTGCAGAGGTTAAGTCGCTGCAAGACGACTACATCAAGTATCAAACAAATGCCGATCCAGCATCCTTGAAATTTGAATGTGAATCAAAGGTTAACAAGGCAACGTTAGGCGAATTGGAGATAATTAAAGTAGAAAACGATAAAGTAAACAAGCGTCTGAAATTCAGTATAAATCCTGACCTTTCGGTTGCCGACTTTAAGAATGCTCATGTTCTGCTTACAGACACGGCTAAGGTGTGGATAAAGGCAAACAACTTGAAGAAATATCTTAATGTAAAATACGACGTTACGCCATACTTCAAGGTGGACCCAGTGGATATTGTAATACAGTATGATACTAAAAATACGCCCGAATTGACAAAGGTGGTGAAGTTCACTACCAACCTTAGTGGCATTCAGTTCCCTGATGGCTGGACGGTTTTAGGTGGCGGACATGATGTTTCGTATGCTAATTCGACAATAAACATCAAGTGCGAAAATACTCAATCGGCAGAAGGCACATTTACTATTAAGGCAATAACCGACCCTGAGACAACAACCACACATACGTTTACTGTAAAGTCGATAGGTGAAGACGGTACAAAGAAACAGATTGAGCAGCAGATACGTGTGACGGTGCGTCCGCCAGTAGGTCCTTATCGTATCTATATGCGAGCCATAAACGACTTGGCGTGGGCTTTAAACGCAAGTACCCTTGAACAATTCGATCATTCTGAAATGCTTGATGAAGAAGCCTACAATGATTCTAAAGAAAACAACAACTGGCGAGATGGATGGTGGGTGCAAGCAGGTGCTAACTGGGGTACAGACCGTTCGTCGCACGTGGACTATCACAAGGTCTACATCTACACACAGATAGGTGAGACAAATGCTGATGGTACAAAGAAAGAGGATACGGCAGAATGGTATTTCACCGGAAATTGGCCAGGTAGTTCTATGACGGCTGACAATAACAACCCTGGTTGGTACTATTACAAAATAGCGCATAATGCTGAGTCTGAAGGAAACAACAATAAGGGACAGGCACAGACTACTGCTAAAAAGATGATAAAGCCAGGACAGACCCTGCTGATTTTCAGCAATGGTACATACACCGATGTGGGCTTCCAGCCGCATCGTTTCACTCATCACAACGACCCTGGCATCACACTCTTCAACTATGAGGATCGTGAAGGCTGGTATCTGTACGACCCTTTGTCTGATCCTTACTACAGAGTATATGATAAGAAACCTACCATTGTAGACGTAGAGTATACCATATATACCAAGAACAAAAGTATAACTGCTTGGTATTGTAAATATGGAGTAAACAGTCAAGATGGTAAAGGTAAATTTGAAATGAAGAGCGACAACCCTAATGTCGAAAACGAGTTTAAGTGCACAGAATGCGACAAGAAAGATAAAGATGGTAATACTTGGTACAAGACCATACTTCACCTCAAAGCCCCATTAGGAGAGTATGATAAGGTTCTGAAGCTTAAGGTAAATGGTGATGAGATTCATACTGAACTGTTCGACGGTGATAACTATCCAGTATCAGGAACGGTTACAAGAACGATTAACGGTCGCAACTGTGTACGCTATGTGATAGAAGGCCGTTTCGATCCGGGCACAAAGACATGGAGTCAGGGAGCACCCTTTTAAAAAGTAACAATTAAAAGACAACAATATGTATATCAAGAAATTGACAATTTGGCTCTTCATGCTCTTGGCTATGGTGTCGACTGCTTGCAGCGACATCAGAGACATTGTAGGAGGCGGCACGCAAGACTTGCCGTCCGATGGAGTTGTGCTGACTCTTAAGTTGCCTAATTTCACCAAGAATACTGTGGCGACAAGAGCAAACGAGCAGCCGCAAATCAAAAGCCTCTGCGTATTGTGCTACGATGCTGACGACAAGTATCTCGGCATGAGCAATATCACGAGTTCGGACATCATTCTTAAGGGTGACGGTTATGCTGTTAAGGTGAAGGCTGTGCCCGGAACAGCCACGCTACATATTGTAGCCAACACCGACATAACAGACAGCGACGCCAAGGATGCTAAGGGCAAGAACAACCTGTACAAAGCAACACGCGAGGGCAACCTCGACCTCAGCGCTCCCGTTTGTTGGGGAAGTGTAAATGTGGACAGCCTGCTTAGTGGAAGCACCAAAGTGTGGTTGTTCCGACAGTTTGCCAAGGCGTCTGTTACAAAGGATAGTAAGGTGACCAAATTCGAGATTACTGGTTTCAAGCTCTTCAACACGGCAACAAAGGGCACAATAGCCACCACTAATTTGGATACCGGTGTGTCTCTGCCTTCGTCGGTAGTTTACACGAATGAGGAAAACTATAGTATGGGCGAGCATCCTTTCTACGAGACACCTGCCGACACGGCATATATGATTATCCGTGCAAAATATGATGGCGGTCCAGATACCTATTATAAAGTGGCGTTCTTTAACAACGGCACTTCAACGCAGATGGATCTTCTTCGCAACCATCATTATCAGGTTAAGGTTACGGCTGTAAACCATGCAGGATGGGCTACAGAAGATGAGGCAAAAAACAATAAGTCCGAGAACAGACTGTCTGTAGAAGTGGTGGACGACAATCCGCCTATTGTGAACATGATAGCATGTAAGGACTACGAACTTGGCGTGTGTGGCAAGCAGACTGTAAATGGTAATGCAAAGACGGCTACAATTACGTTTGTAACAACAAAGCAGCACCCTGAAGATTTTAGTGTAGTTTCGAACAACCCTGATTGGATTTCAGTTCCCACTGATTATAAATCAAAAGCAAAGTATAGTGTTTTGCCAACATCTGCTGGACCCTACTCGTCAACAGGCAGACTGTACACTATCGAACTTACTCTGACCGAGAACTGCGAATCGACTGCGCATGCTGGTACTGTGACAATAACATCAGGCGACTTGTCGCGCGTTGTAGAGATTGAACAGTTGGGCTACGACTTCCGTCAAAATAGAATTGTGAAGATGCGAGATCTTGAAAATAATAGTTCAGATTTAAACCAAGACAACTACTTCAGCTGGATGGACTCGAAGCTTCAGGGCATAACACCAGAGGATAACCAAGGCAAAGTGCGCAACGACGGACTCCACTTCTTTGTGGGTAAAAATCAGGTTTACTATCTCATTCCGAAGCTTCAGGGCGACCAAAAACTCACGCGCAACGACTCGCGAGTGAATGTTGAGGAGATTACCGTTAGCGGCAGCAACTTCTACAAGGTGACGCTGGCCGACAATTCGGCTGATAATTATGAAACATGGTTTAACGATGAGGCATTTACCATTATATTCAACACCAACGCGAGAACCACGATTACGATATCCTATCCGGTTTATCATGTAGGATTGTTTGCACAGTTGACCGGAAAGGCAGCAACCGACTATCAGCTTGGCAAGAGCAAGGCTTCGGGATGGTACTATTATGAGATGGTGAATGTGAGAGCAGGTGACAAGATCTACCACATGCTCGACCGCAACCTTGGTGCCACAAACAACGGCTACTATTCTCCTTCCACAACCGCGCTTGCGGGCAATGAGGGAGCAAAAGGTGGCTACTTTAAGATTTCGGAGGCTTATGACTCTAACTCGGCAAAAACAGATAACCATGTGGTAGATGCTTTGGCAATAGGCAACTTCAAGGTGTGCGACAACAAGTGTCTGCAAGGTCTTATAGACAACAATAACTTGGAGATAGTAGAGGAGACGACTCTTTATGGCGAGAAGTACAACTGTCTGAGAATTATTACGGAAGATTTGGATATTTCCCAGATATTTATCCCTATGAGCGGATATTATGAGGGCAAGACAGACAAGGACGCGGTTTACAAGGACAGCTATCATGCCAACCTATGGACAAGCTCACGCCTGTCTGACTATCAAGGATTCTCGTCAACCAGTCCTGAATACGGCTTCTGGTACTTGTACCTTGACGCTTTCGGCAAGAGCCTTAACTTGTCAAACTACCGATTTGTGTCGGGTTCGTCTGGAAAGAACA
>ERZ1035048.607-NODE-607-length-10824-cov-14.946699_pt1 | contig 10824 bp, 10 predicted proteins | sample MGYA00520587_ERZ1035048 | MGnify/ENA primary metagenome ERZ1035048 (study PRJEB33766, sample SAMN09781693) | gut metagenome | biome: gut microbiome | host: Homo sapiens | place: Madagascar | study: EMG produced TPA metagenomics assembly of the PRJNA485056 data... | reverse complement strand
CACAAACCAATAGTCGTAGAGCTGTTTTGCCATTGCCTCTAAATTATCATTTATCAGCTTATTGAGTTCAATTTTGCGATCAATGTCTGCCAACACCTTTCCGATGGTATGTTGCTCCTCTATTGATGGAATCAATACAGGTATGTTGCCAATCGTATCATTGGAAAGGGTGTAACGCTGCCCACTACCAGAAGCATTATTTTCAAAATACTTCTGAATGTATCGAGTGTGCATGAAGGCATTCAGATATTTTCCGTCAACAATAGCAGGGTTAGGAGTAATCAATGCACAATGATAGCCAAGAAGTACATACTCGAAATCGTCAGCAATATAAGTGGCAACACCTATATCGTCTCTGGTTTCGCTATCTTTTGTGATGGCAACCATGCCTTTGCCTATTGAGCATTTGTCAATCTCTGTTTGCTTGGCTGATGCAACCATAAACGACTTAGCCTTTTCTTTGGTGATAGCCCAATTATAATAAACATCAACAAAGTTGCACAGACGCACAGGTGTTTCGCCCTCTATTGTTTTTTTGTCAACACCGCTAATTTCAATTTTAGCGATGTCGGCAAGTTTATATTTCTTTAGTTCCATTTCGTTCTAATACATTAATTAAAAATCATATGAGTCCAATTTGGGTAGCAATTCTTCATATCTCTTATTCTCAAAGTCATTAAAACGTTGAGTACATACATGCCGTGCATCAAAGACTTCATATTCGTTACCTAATTCAGAGTGACAATTACTATACCATAGAATTATCTTATCCTTTCTTGGAAGTTCGTTGATTTCTAACTCAATTGAATTGTCTATGTAATCTTCCAAAATGCCATTTGGAAAGAATATTTCATCATAATCTTTGGATTGATGTAGAACAGACAATTGGTCGAAGAAAGTAAATTCTTTTGGGAAATCAGCACAAAGACTAACCTTCCTCATTTCTGCATTCATGCGCTTGATCACATTCTTACAGACGATGTCTATAATTTCATCAATAAAAGGATAACAGTCATCTTCAAGTTGAGAAATGAACTTATCAGCCTTTTCAAGTTGCTCTTGTAGATACTTTGTTTCTTCCATGATTATTTACTCATCGTTTGAATCTTTAAGTTCTTTCTCGATTTCCTCTATCTGTGGCAAAGCCGAAGCGACATCAGCAAAGAGTTTTTCTGTTTCGTATTGTGCAATGCCCATTGGTTGAGTAATGCCACGAAGCGAGAACTCTGCTTTCTTGTTGCTCTTAGTACGGCAGAGAAGCAAGCCAATGGTAGGCTTGTCTTCTGGTGACTTTACCATGTCGTCAACAGCAGAAATATAGAAGTTCAGCTTGCTAACAAACTCTGGCTTGAACTCCACGGCTTTTAACTCCACAACAACATAGCAATGCAGTTTGAGGTGGTACATCAGCAAGTCGATATAGTAGTCATCACCATCTACCGAAATGTGGTATTGCCTGCCAATGTATGCAAAGCCACGTCCCATTTCAAGGAGAAAGTCTGTAATCTTGCTTGTCAATGTTTTCTCAATGTCAAGCTCATTTTGGAGTGCCACTGTGCCCAAAAAACTAAAATTGTATGGGTCTTTAAAAATATACTTCGCCAAATCGGACTGAAGAGGTGGCAAGGTTTGCTCAAAGTTATTGATTGCATGCCCTTTAGCATGGATATATCCATTTGCTATCTGCATAAGCATCACATCACGACTCCATCCATTCTGCGCAGTTTCTGTGATGTAATAAGCTCGTTCGGCAATGTCTTTTACTTTCGATAGAAGCGAAATGTGATGATACCAAGTAATTTGTGCAAGTGGAACTTGCACAAAGCCTTTGTCATCTTCTTTAAATTGGTCAAGTGCCACTTGACCAATTGGAATATTTTCCATTTTTGCAAGCGGCACTTGCAAAAATGGAAAATCTGGATACGCTTCAGCGAAACGTCTCATACTTTTGAGATTACTCAAAGAGTATCCTCTATCATTAGGGAACTTTTGGGATAAATCAACAGATAATTTTGATATGATATTTGCTCCCCAGCCTAATTGTCTCTGCTGTGCTAAAATTCGTTTGCCCAAAGTCCAATATAACGCCAATGTGTCAGCATTGACATTAATTGCGGTACGTAGTTTTGCTACCTCTATAAGATGCTCTATGTCTTTGCGCCATTCTGCATAACCATCAGGCAGCAAATCGGTATTTGCGTTAATAATTTCATTCATGCCTTTATTCCTTTCCTACATTACCATTAAAGCTGAGACTATTTAATTGTTTCATAATCTCATCTTCTAAACGATGACTCTCTGTGAATTGTTGTGCAAGCGTAGTTCTATAATCATTCATTCGCTTGTTGAACTCCTCTTCCGTAATATCCACATAGTCTATCTTGATGTCGAAGTACTGTCCAGCAGAAAGACTATATCCTTTTTCCTTGATTTCATCGTAGGTCACAGTAACAGAGAAGTCATCCACAGCTTCCCTGTTTTGGAAAGTATTGACTATCTTATCAATCTCCTCGTCACGAAGACGAACTTTTTTCAAGCCATTGCTATCCTTGTATTCCTCGCCCAGTTTGCTGGCATCAATCAATACTACCTTATCATTCTTTTTCGAGTCATCAAAAAAGAGCACAGAAACATTGGTTCCAGTGTTGGCAAAGACATTGCTTGGCATGGATACGCAGCCATAAACTATCTTATTGTCAACAATATGCTTCAAAATCTTGTTTTCGATACCGCTCTTAGCTGTGATGAATCCTGTCGGAATAACAATAGCTCCCTTGCCAGATCCTTTCTTCAATGAATTGATGACATGCTGGATGAAGCATGTATAGATAGCCATACTATCTTTTTTCTTAGCTGGCACCTTTGGCACTCCTGCCCAAAAGCGAGCAGGATAAGCTGAAATCTTCTCACGAGTATCACTAAAGTCCATCTTGAATGGTGGATTGCTCACCACAAAGTCGAATTGGCGAAGACTTTGACCGTCATCGCTCTTGTGATAAGGCGAAACAAGGGTATCGCCCTGAATAGCATGGTCGAGTGAAGACACCAAGCCATTAAGCAACAAGTTAAGCTTGAGCATTTTGTTGCTTCTTTGGGAAATATCCTGGGCAAAGATCGTACAGCGATCTTCACCGATTTGATGTGACAACGCCATGAGCAAAGTGCCTGTACCTGCCGATGGGTCGTAGCATTCAACATTATGAAGGTCGGCGTGATCGCCCACTAACAATCGAGCCATAATGGTGGCGATGGCATGAGGAGTATAATATTCTGCATATTTTCCGCCGCCAGCTGTATTGTAGTCTTTGATAAGGTACTCAAAGATGTTGGCAAAGAAGTCGTAATGCTCGGAAAATGCTTCCTCGAAAGAGAAATTAGCAAGTTTATCCACCATGGCACGTGCAAATGGTGCTCGCTGAGCCACATCAGTCACATATTGGGTCAATGGCTCAAAGAGAGGTATCTTCGTGTTTTGAGTGGTTTGTGTGGAGAAAATGGCAAGATTCTGCTCTGCAATGTCGCTCATTGTATTGTCGAAGATGAAGTCAAAATCACCCTTTGCCTGTTGGTTCCAAAGGTTGGCTATCAAGTGCTCTGGCTTCAAGCGTGGCAGGTCTGGGGACAAGGATGCCAGCAACATCATGCGCTCCATGTCACTCAGTTCGCTGTAAGCTGTTTCCCATTTCTCTGCTGTGCGAATTTTCTCAGCATAGCGGTTTTCCGAGTGTTTGATGGCGTAGCCAAACTTATCATTCAAGAACTTATATAGGAATACCTGTGTGATGATCTTATACTCATTGCCGTCATTGCCCATGCCGTATGACTTGCAAGTAGCTTTCAGGGCATCGATGAGGGCTACGGTCTTTTCTCTTATTGTCATGTTCATATTTTATTACTTGGATATGTTCTGTTATATTGATTGATATACTGGCGAGCTATCCTTGACTGGATGAAAGTAAAATCTTCCATCTGTGGCTCTATGTTTGGATAATGATAGAGCGACTGAGCAATCTCAGTCATCACGGTCATCTCGAAATAATCGTCTTTCTTCAGAATGTCTGCACGGTCGTAAACCTTCTGGTCGATTTCTGATTTTATGTCAGAAAGTATCGCCACGATGTCATTGTCATAATAACTAAAGATGAATGGCTTATGCTCTTTCAATCTTCGTTGGTTTTCTTCGTGGATTCGCTTGTGGACATTGGCAAACTTGGTGTCGCCATTGTATTTCTTCAGCAAGCGGTTGTTGCTTTCCTGCAATTTCACCAATCGCTCGATGATTTCATCCAGTTCCTTGCTTTCTTGATTGAACTTAGCAATACTGTCAACGACAAATCAATGCTCCTTGAACCTTTGTAAGAAGGCATCACGCAGAGTGATATATTCAGGATCGTCAGGGTCTGTATTCTCAGTGAATTTATGAATAGCTAAAGCCCATTTGTCTTGCAACTCTTGACCACCAGCTATCATTTTCATTTCTTCCTCTCCAATTTTTGAGAAATTGAAGCGGATGTCTTCCATTGCTTCATTGACGAGTTGTTTGGTCTCGTCAGAAACCGCAAAGGCTTCCTTTTGGTTGATGATGTCGATGTGGTGTTGCACTTCCTTTAGCATGTCAGGGAGCTTTGTTAGCTCAACCTTACTGAAAGCATCCTTCAAGCTGTCATCACCGAATGTACGTACTATATTGGCACAATCCTTGGCTGAAACCAGCGCTTTCTTCAAGTCGATCAGCACTTGCTTGTCTTCGATAGAAGAAATCTCAGACGAAAACTCCTCTACATTGTTTGTCGTGTAAGCAAACAATGTTTGGCGTACATCTTTCATCTGTCGAACCAATTCCTCAGGGTCTTCTATAACCTGTGAGAAAGTATCGGTGGTATGATTGCCATCCACTTCGTCTGGATTGTTGAATCGGTTCAACTCTTTGAGGTAAGCCTCGTTGGTCTCTTCAAAATTTTGCTTGATGTTAGCAAAGTCGATGACATACCCATAACGATTGTTCTTGTATGGTCGATTGACACGTGTGAGTGCCTGCAAAAGGTTATGGTCACGGAGCTTGCGACCAAAATAAAGTCTCTTTAAGCGTGGCGCATCGAAACCGGTCAAGAGCATATTGAAGACAATAAGCAAGTCGATGCTCATGTTCTTCTTGAAGTCCTTGATAATTTGCTTGCGAGTTTCCTTGTCATCGCTATCGTGCAAGATGAGCCCTACTTTCAATGGATGCTTCTTATAACCTAGCGTCGGTATGGCATTGGCTACCATCCACTCTTGTCCATCTATTTTGATTTGGATAGGCTTGGCATATCCATTGTCAAGTGTATTAGCAAAGCCACCATCCGAGAAGTTTTGAAAAGCCTCATATAACTTCCTTGCTTGTTCGCTTGTCTCGCAAATAACCATGCCTCCAAGTGTATCATCACCTTGTATCTTGCGGAATTTGGTTAAGTCGTCAGCAATGTAACTAGCTAACTCCCCGACATAACTATCGTGCTCTATGATTTGTGAACGCTTGATGTCTTTTTTATGTACAAGAGTTTCCAACTTATCGTAAACCTCAGACAGACGTTCCTTGTACGATGTCTCTATATCCTCACGGATTATCTTTAATGTATATCCGTCAGCAATGGAACGGTCATAATAATAGGTATGGAAGTAGCGTTGGAAGACCACACTCGAAGCACAATCTTTCTTAAGCAAAGGTGTTCCTGTCAAAGCTATCTTGATGGAACTTGGATCTGCATCAAAAAGATTGGCAAGAAAACAGCCACCTGGTTTGTAGCCACGGTGTGCCTCGTCCATGATGAATATACGTTGTAGATTGGTAGCGTAAGCAGGAAGCTCCACCTTTTGCTTATCTTCTGCAAAGCGTTGGATATTCACAACTGTTATCTCCTGCTGTCCACTGGTTCCTTCTTGCGCATGGTTATTGCGGAACTGAGCCATCAGTTCAGCACGAGTATTGGCTGTTGAGACAACGAGCCCACGAGCCTCAAACTCTTGGGTGGCTTGTTCCAACAGGTCTATTCTATCTACGATGAAGTAGAATTTCGCCACCATATTCTTCTTGGCGTAATAGTCGGACAGGACATAGGTAAGATAAAAGGACAGGGCCGTCTTACCACTACCTTGCGTGTGCCAAACTACACCAGAAGTAGCTCCATCAGAGAGTTGCTGGCGAATGGCGAGTGCAGCAAACATCTGCTGATAGCGCATGATGTGCTTTTGGTCTGTACTTTCAATTTTCCCATCTACCTCTTTCTCCATTTTAACGTATGCGATACCATACTTGATGATAAAGAGCAACCGCTCAGGACTACACATGGAGGTAAGTATGCGATTCGTAGGAGTGTTGATGCCAAGATTGGTTTGATACTCAGGAGTATGATGAATTACTTGACAATTGAAGTCTGCCAAGATTTGTTTCTCTTCCTCTTGGTTGATTTCCTTATATGGATAATTGGCATGATAAGGTGCTACTGGAAGATTAGAAGGATTCTCTTCACGGAAACAATTGAAAGGTGCGTTTTCTCTTGCAGCAGTGCAATAGAAAGCTCCTTGGATAGGAACAATTCCTCCCATTGAATCATATTCCATATTATTGGAAAATATCATCAACTGTGTGATGTTGATGAAGCTACGAAACTTTTTATTAGGGAAACGCTCTTGATTCATTCGCTTACTTTCAGCCACCATTCCCCCATGGTTGTTTGGCTTTTTTACCTCCACGAAGCAAAGAGGTAAACCATTGACAAACAAAGTGATGTCTGGGCGGAATTCATCTTGACCATTCTTGCAAGTGAACTCAGCTGTAAAATGGAAAGTGTTGTTTTGAGGATTTTCGAAGTCTATTAATTTAATGGGAGATACAGCTTGTAACCTTTTATAGAAAGACTTACCAAGGTCGTCGTTCTGTAATTCTTGGCGAATGGAGCGCAAGATGTTCTTGAATCCATCTTGCTTTGCAGATGGATTCAATGTAAAAAACTGTGCTTTGAAAACCTCCGTCAAAATATTTGTGTCAGGGTCATAAACTGTCCCTGCCATATCCTCGCTTATCTTTCCGAAATAAGAATAGCCTAATCGAGTTAAGTGAACCATTGCTGGCATTTGAACTCTTGTTGCTTCGTTAAATTTACTCATAGCTTCTTCTTTGTTTAATCGAAGTTGATAATTTCACTTACACTGACATCTAACAACTCTGAAATCTTTTTCAAAGTCATAAGATCTGGTTGTGTGGTGTTGGTGCACCACTTAGAAACAGTTGCTTGGTTTACTCCCAACTGTTCTGCAAGCCATTTATTAGTCTTTTTCTTTTTAACTAAGACCAATTTTAGTTGGTTTAAATCTTCCATAACATTCAATTTGTTGCTTTAAATGCAAATATAGTGATTTCTTTTTATAAATATGTGTCTACAGATTAATCTTTAACAAGATATAACAAAGAAAGGTTGAGTAGTTGCGTTGGGTAATGGTATGAAATCGTGTGAAAGAATGTAAAATGAAGGCGTGCTTTTGACAACCATTATGAATTAGCATCGAAATACGTTGCCAAAATGTTGCCAAAAATAGAAAAGAAAAAATCCTAACCGCTCATTATCAAGCAGTTAGGATTTTATCATGTGCGCCTGATAAGCAAATATGCCCTGTGTTACGCTGGCGTTAGGTGTATATTGCATGAAAGAAACCACGCCCACATCATTCATCAGCAAGGCAACGGCATCTTCCTGTTCTAATGTTGCACGAACAGGATAACGGTAGTCGGGCGTTAAAAGGATGCGTCTGTCCCCTCAGTACTGTAAGCCAAAATCTTCTCTGGGATTTCATTTGTCGGATTTAAGTTCGTTGACACAAACAAGAAAGCCTCATTATTCAGACCATTCCATCTGCATTTCCACGCAGAACTTCCTGCCTCTGACATCTGTGCAGAGTACATCCACAATGGTGTTCTTATCCCCTTCGAGCTGGAGTACAAGTTCTGTTGGCAAATACTTGATTTCGTGTATCTGCTCTTCTTCGCTGAGTGGCAGGAGGGCGTTCTTAAAATTCTCTACCACAAAGATACGGCTTTATGTAAGAAAATGCAGAATATATTTGCTTTTTGCACAATTTGCACAAAGATTTATATAAAAATGATCTGTTTTTTTGCAATTTACTTAAAAATCATTATCTTTGCTCCCAAATATGAAACAAGGAAGAATGATCCTACTTCGTATAGCAGGCAGGACTACACAGGGCAAAGCATACTTCGGCAAGGCTCTAAGTAATCTTCTGTCAGTAAAAGTAATAATGAGTTTGATTGAGACATGTAAAGCCAAATACAAGTTTCGATTAACCCTAAAAGTGCCCCGATGTTTCTGCTGTCAACAGGATACTGCATGCCGCCCTCATGATGCTGATAGAAAAGCAGCGTGAGGAGTATTGTTGCTAGTATGGCGACAGGACATAAAGCTAAAACATTTAATCCTGCAGCTATTGTTAGCTCTACGTTAAAAGGTAATGCAAGTAATGTGACAAATTATATTGCAACATCAATTCCTATAGGTTATAGCCTAATAGGAGGTCGTCTTTCAACAACAAGTATCGGAGGAGATTTTGTTACAATAGGGCAAAGGCTATTCGGGATAAAAGCTCCAGGTACATCCATTCCTGTATATACGAGATTCATTGCTGGTCACTCAATTGATAATTTTTACAATTACTATTATCCCTCAAAATGATGAAATATTTATTTTTTATATTGCTACTACTACCAGTAGCTTGTGGGTTGCCATACTGCAAAAAAGTGAAATTAACAGAAGATGACTTGTTGTGGATTAATCATTTTAAAGCAAACGACACAATTTATTATCTTTCCAATCAGAATAATATAGATACCGTAATTGTGAAAGATGTTCAAATATATAATCCAAAGAATACATTCATATTCGACACAGAAGGAGAAAATTGGTTAGAAGGGGATAATGAGTTTTATGGCTTTGCCACAGTTGATTTATCACTAATACACTTTACAGATACCTTTTTAATAAGATTCGAGATAGAACGAATAGCTAAATTGGGGGCATTAAGAAGTAGCTGTAATTTTTGTGAATGGAGTTGGATAAATAAAAAAATACATGTAAATGCCATAAACATACAGGGACAATGCTTTAAAAATTGTATTAGCATGGATATCAAGAAAATGGAACGAAATAAAGGAGATCAACCTCACATTGGCCTAAAGGGTGTGATATGGGATAAAGAAAAAGGATTGATCCAATATTCCTTGCTGAATGGGATTTCGTACACCATAATATCTGCTCATAAACAATATTGAAAAATGTGTGTAGTAAAAGGTATATACAAGTAGTAAAGCCAAGCAGGCAAGTTACACATGCAGATGACTTTTGGACGCATGAGCGAGCCACTTACCAAGGTTCAAAAGGTGGACTCCACAAAGACAGCACAGTCTTACGACTTCATGTATAAGTACGAAGATAGCAATCACCCCACCGCTCCCACGCAGATTGGTCACGACCATTACACATACGATGTCAACGGTAATCCAACGCTGGTAACAAATGACTCTACGAATACTACCCGTGAGATGTACTGGGATGAAGACAACCGCTTGATGGTACTCTCTGATAATGGCAAGACGAGTCGTTACACTTATAATGCTGCTGAAAAAATATGGAAGAATTTGTCTGGTAATGATGAACATCATGATTTAATAAGAAGATCTCCGAAATTACCAGGGTCTAAGTTGTTCTATAAAACGGTTTCAGAGTTAATCGGACAAAACAAAAAAATTAAAATCCATTTTCAATGATACTTCTAAATATTACAAAAAACATTATTAAAATCGGTATGATACTTACAAGTATCAGCATATTGGGTTGTTGTAAATCGAAAAGTCAGCATATTTTGTTGCCGATAGACAATGTTATATATTTTATGCTTGATGTTAATAATGACACAACAACAATTATCGAAAAAAAAGGACTATACTCTAGAGAAGTCTTAAAGTATTATCGCGATCACGACAATGTTTTCACATCTGATTACGGCGGAGATAAAGAACTGCTCATGTCAGTAACTCAGTTATCTGATTCAATATATACAGGATGGAGATTTAGACGGCATAGGATTCTGATACAAAAAGAAAGTTTAAACTTGTATTCAACTTCAATATTCGACATAGATATAAAGCAGGTTCCCGTAATAACGATTTTCTATGATAAAGCTTATAATGTCAAAGCTATTCGGAATTGGTTGGTTTACACGACCTATAAGCCATAATACTCCCTGAAACAGAGAACTCTGCAATGTTCTAATGAAAACTTTAGATACATGGATTGGTTAGCCATAGCAAGCCATGAAGTTGGTCACATTAAACATATCATACAAAGTAATAAGTTGGCAGATCAAATCTATTTAACTTTATAGAAAGCAAGAGAAAATTCAAATGGGAGTGCTATCGTTCCGAGTAAAGATGAATATCGCCTCCAGTATTATGTAGGAATGTTTGCAGATTCATATATTAAGGCCGGTTCTCATGATGGCTCTACTATAGAACATGAAGCGGAAAGAGGACGTGCTATCTTTTATGACTTCAGTAAATTCTTAAGTAAAAATAAAAAGTATGGATCTGGTTTTTTAAGAAATCTTTTCCATTCAAAAAGATCAGACTCATATAAAATAGGAATAATTGATAAAATATGGAAAGAATATGTTGAGTATCGTAAAGCAAATGATAAGAAATAACACATCGTTTTATATATTCCTAACTAAAGTTTCGCAAGTGAAAATCCACAAGCATGATTTAACGTAATTTTGGAA
>ERZ1035048.605-NODE-605-length-10842-cov-10.016316_pt1 | contig 10842 bp, 7 predicted proteins | sample MGYA00520587_ERZ1035048 | MGnify/ENA primary metagenome ERZ1035048 (study PRJEB33766, sample SAMN09781693) | gut metagenome | biome: gut microbiome | host: Homo sapiens | place: Madagascar | study: EMG produced TPA metagenomics assembly of the PRJNA485056 data set... | reverse complement strand
TCAACTTCTTTGGCTATAACTCGGAAACAAATAATGTCATGCGAATTGCTGACCACAAAATTGCTGACGAAATGATGGAAATACTATATTCAGCCACGGAAAATAAAGGTAAATGAAAAAAAGTTATACTTTACCTAGATAATTAGCAAAGTAAAATATTTGTAGAATGCATTATAAATGAAAAACAGCCAAGCTTCAATAGCATATTTGAAGGTTGGCTGTTTTTTTTTTAGTTCAAAAGTTTGTATTATCAAAGATTATTCGTATCTTTACGATAGTTTCTGTTATCCTTGAAAAGCGAACGGAACAGGAAGTCGAACTCTCTTCGCAGTTCGCCGTTCTCCTCGAAAAACAGTTTGTTGATATTTTGTGCCTGGCTTAAATGAGGTTTGAGCATATTTAGGTAGTAGGGTGTTCCACCTAACATCATATAGCATTCTACGGTCTGGTGGCGGTTGAATACGATATGGTTATTCTGTAGAAAATCCTCTGTTTCACCTAATGAGAAAGGTGCAAGATAGATGCTGCGGGTTACCCGGTTGTGTAGCCCTCCCTTATCTCCCAGCAACTTGTTGACCATCCATGAGGTTCTGGTCTGAAGCCCATTGGTTCCAGAAAAGTTCGATGGCGTTGATGAAATTGGAATGCGGGGTATCGAACCAAGGCAGCTCATCGATGAATACTTTTATTTGAATACTATAAGCTTTTTTCTTAGAAAATATATCTGAACAGGGGCGGTAACTCGATTTTTTAGGCGGTTACCGCCCCTGTTCAGACATGTTTTGTTCTTTTTTCAGATGCAGAACTTAGATAATCACCGCCGTTCCGCTGCAAGTTACCATCAGCATGGAGCCGCTGTTACCAACGGTTTCGTAATCCAGGTCGATGCCCACGATGGCGTTGCAGCCTAAGGATGCAGCACGCTGGCTCATCTCCCTGAGTGCAGTATCTTTAGCTTCGCGGAGGGTACTTTCGTAAGAACCGCTTCTTCCGCCAATCACATCACGAATACTGGCAAAGAAATCTTTTACAAAGTTGGTACCAATGATGGTTTCGCCTGTCACAATGCCACGATATTCACGGATAGGGTGACCTTCTATGGTTGGAGTTGTGCTCAAAATCATAATTTTTTCCTTTCTTTTTATGTTATTACTCATGTTATCTTATAACTTAGACGATGAAGTAATAGAAAAGGTTACATGGAATTTTAAATTAACTTTTTTATTAATATCATTAAATATTTTAAAAAGACCATAGAAATCTAAATGTAATTCAATGAAATTTCTATTTGTGTATAAAAATACAGGAAAAACTGACAAAATACGTGCAAAATACAAAAAATAGTAATAAAATGTTTTGCTCGTTTAACTTTATTTGCTATCTTTGTGCCAATTATTAATTTAAAACAAAAGGGACTATGAATTCTAAGAGAAAAAACTACACCATGGTCTTGAATACATCTCTTTTGTGCTTTGCTCTTGCCTCTGGACAAGCAGTCTTTGCTCAAAACAATGTAAACACAAGCCAAAAGGGAGCTGTTCAAGCTCGCCGTACTGCAGTTATTGCCAAAGGCGTCGTCACCGATGACAGCCAGGATCCCCTGCCTGGTGTAAGTGTAAGAGTGAGAGGTACCAAATTGGCAACCGTTACTGACATCAATGGTAAATTCAGTCTTACCATGCCTGAAATGGAGCCAGGAAAGGCATATTACCTGGAGTTCACTTACCTTGGAATGGAAAAGAAGGTGGTACGTTACCACAATAGCAATTCCATCAATGTGAGTATGATTCCTGCTGCCACAAGTCAATTGAAGGAAGTTGAAGTTGTGGAGACTGGTTATGGTCGCTTGCCTCGTAAGGATATGGTTGGTGCCTTCACCACTTTGAAAGGTGAAGATGTGCTGATGCCTGCCTACCAGACTATCGACCAGATGTTGCAGGGTAAGGTGGCAGGATTGATGGTAGTCAATTCTTCTTCCCGTGTGGGATCTGCTCCTAAGCTTACCATTCGTGGTAAGGCAACTATTCTTGGAAATACCGACCCTCTTTGGGTTGTTGATGGAGTCATCCAGGAAGACCCTATTTCTATCGATGCTACAGCAGCGATGACTACTGATATGAAGGAATTGATAGGTAATCAGGTGTCCTGGCTCAACCCTCAGGATATAGAAAATATTACTGTGTTGAAGGATGCTTCGGCTACTGCCATCTATGGTTCTAAGGCTTCTAATGGTGTGATTGTCATCACGACCAAGAAGGGTTCTGCAGAACGTACCAGTATCCGCTATTCAGCAAACTTCTCTGTCCGTCAACGTCCTAACTACGACTTATTTGATTTTATGAATTCGCAAGAGCGTATTCAGTTCAGTAAGGAGGCGTATGATGCGGGTGTGCGCTATCAGGGTGATCCGCTTCCTCAGATTTATACTTATGAGGGATTGATGGCTATGTTTAACAAGCACATGATTTCCGAGGCCGACTTTATGAAGCAGATGGAAAGATTGGAAACTGTGAATACTGACTGGCTTGATCTCTTGACCCGTAATTCTTTCAGTCATAGTCATAATCTCAGCGTATCTGGTGGTACTCAGAGAGTAACTTATAATGCTTCTTTTGGCTACTCTAATTCTGAAGGTACAGAAATTGGTAATAGTCAAAATCAATTTACTACTCGTCTGAATGTAGGTGTGCAATTCAGTAAGCGAATCCGTGCTTCCTTTAATATTAGCGGTAGTTCACGAAATTCTTACGGCTATAGCGGTGTAAGTCCTCAGTCGTATGCTCTTAATACCAGCCGTGCCGTACCTGCTTTCGAGGAAAATGGTGAACGAGCTTTCTATAAACAATATTATACTTATCAGTTGAACAAGTCCCTTGGTTCCAACAATACTTATGGCTACAATGTCCTCAATGAGATGGATAACAGTTATAGTAAGAACCGCGGTAATACCTTCAATGTGTCTGCAAATATTGATTTCCAGCTTCTTCCTTGGCTTAATTATCAGTTGGTGGGTTCTATGGCTCATAGTTCCAACGATTCTGAAAGTTATAAGGGTGAAAGGACTTCCTACATTGAAACCAACTATCGTGGTTATGGAGTAGGTGAGGCTGAACCTGGTTCTGCTTTGTATAAAGCAGCCCTGTTGCCATTTGGCGGTCAGTTGACCAATAATAATTCCAATATGACTTCGCTTGACATGCAGCATAAGCTGGTAGCAAGCAAGACTTTCAATGAGATTCATCGTGTCAATGGTATGTTTGGTTTTGAGATGCGTTCTTCCAAAACATATGGTAAGGGTACGAATGTCTGGGGTTATGTGCCAGAGCGTGGTGAGAGTTTGATCTCTCCTTCGCTTCCAGAGGATATTGTGCCTATCGGTGGTACACAGTCTATAGGTTGGGGTGCTCTTAGAGGTCTCTTTGAGGGTGGATGGAGTAGTATCAACAATACTTCCAATTACGTATCCTTCTTTGGTACAGCTGCTTACTCTCTGAAGAATCGTTATGTTATGAATATGAATATCCGTTCAGATGCTTCCAACCGTTTCGGACAGGATAAGCGTAAGCAGTTTGATCCTACTTATTCGTTCGGTTTCTCTTGGAAGATAGCAGAAGAGAAGTTTATCAAAGACAACGTGAAGTGGCTTGACCAGCTTAACCTCCGTGCGACATATGGTATTCAGGGAAATGTAGTCAATTCCATCAGTCCGGAATTGATAGCTTCTTATGGTGGTTTGCTTCCTGGTTATAATGAATACTATACCAGCATCGCAAGTCTTCCTAACCCTTATCTGAAGTGGGAACGTACCAAGACTTGGAACCTCGGTCTCGATATGCAAATTTTCAGAGCCGTAACGATGAGTTTTGAGTATTACGGAAGACGTTCTAATGCGATTATCGAGCAAGATGTACCAGAGGAATATGGTATGGGAACATTGAAGCTCAATGGTGGTATCATCGTCAACCATGGTCTCGAGTGGACAATGAATATCACTCCTATCAAGACCAAGGACTTAGTAGTAAGTGTTGGATTTAATGCTTCCAAGAACTGGAACAAGACTGAGACGGATGATCGCACAGCCCGTGTTGACCAGTTGACCCATCGTGATTTCGTAGCCGGCAACAGTCAGCGCCCTTTGCGTAAGGGGTATTCTCTCTATTCTTTCTGGGCTTATGATTTTACAGGTCTTGACCATGAGACAGGTCTTCCTACCTTTAGAGGTACTCAGGTAGAGGAGTTTGAAAATCCGGATAAGACAATAGATCCATTGTCATTCTTGGTTTATGCAGGTGAATCAGAGCCTTTCTTTACTGGAGGTATCAATCCTCATGTGCGCTGGAAGGATCTTCAGGTAAGTGCGAGCTTTGCCCTGATTTTGGGTTCTAAGAAACGCCTTCCTAACCCATATTCTACCTTTACTTATGGCAAGATGCCAAGTCCGCTGTCCAATCTCAGCAAGGAATTGTTGAATCGATGGAAGCAGCCTGGTGATGAGCTGCATACCAACATACCTGGTCTCTATACTTCGGTAGCGGATATTCTCAATCTCTATACACCAGATGGCTATTTTACCAATCGTTATGAAATGTGGGCAAATTCAACAGCACGTCTTGTGAGCGGTTCTTTCTTCCGCTGCAATCAGTTGTCCGTGTCTTATTATCTGCCTAAGAAAATCTGTCAGAAGATTCATGCTACAAGCATCTCTTTGAGTGGTAGTACAAACAACCTCTTCGTCATTGCCAGCAAGAAATGGAATGGCTTTGATCCTGAGTTGGGTAACAGTATCCAGCCACGCATTTTCTCTTTCGGACTTAGTGCTTCATTCTAAAAAATGACAATCATGAAAAAAGTTAAATTATATACAATGGTACTCTTGGGAGGCATGCTGATGCTCAATAGTTGCGGTGACTTCCTGGAGCCAAAATCCACAAGTGAGTTTGTCCCAAAGGATGTGCGCTCACTTAATGAAATCTTGTTGGGCGAGGCTTATCCTCGTAACGACATAGGTGGCTTTAATTATTTTCTTACTTTGATGGATGACGACTTAACTGCAACTCTCTATCAGTTACCTGAAGATAATTTCAATTACGATATATTGTTGGCTTCCTATACATGGCAGCCGGATATGTTTAATATGATGAAAGAGGCTGGTAGAACCTCTACGGATATGTATTATACATATTATCGTAAACTGAAGGGTGTGAATGCTGTCATTGATTATATTGATACTGTGACAGGTTCAGAAGAAGATATCCATTATGTCCTGGGACAGGCTTATGCGCTCCGTGGCTTTTACTATCTGAACTTAGTGAATGTATTTGGTCAGCCATACAATGAGAATCCTGATGCTTTAGGTGTTCCTCTGAAATTAACAAGTGGTGTAGAGGAAAAACCGATGGCTCGCAGTACCGTAAAGGCAGTCTATGACCAAATTGTCAAAGACTTGCTGGAGGCAGAAAGTCAGTTTAAACTTGTTTCTGAGGCAAGACAATGGAAGAAGGATTACCGTGCAAGTCTGCCAATGGTACAACTGCTGCTCTCTCGTACCTATCTTTATATGGAGAACTGGGAAGAGGCTGCCAAGTATGCGAAGATGGTGATGAACGATTCGCGGTTCAAGTTGCTTGATCTCAATACAGTAGAAACGGAAAAGAATGAATATGGTCAGGTGGCACGTATCTATACCAATTATCATTCTTATGATGAATCTTCTGAGGTCATCTTCCCTTATGGTAAAGTATCGGATTGGGCAGGATGGGTTGAAGAATATTCTACGGAAGATCCAACGACAGGTTTGCCTCGTAAACCTTATTTCCGTGCTTCTGATGAACTGCTCAACAGTTTTGAGGATGGTGACCTTCGTAAGCAGCGTTATATCGTAAGGAAAGAATTCTCTGGTGAACTGCTGCCTTTGGCTATCGGTAAATTGAAGGTTAATAATAGTTATCGACCTACTGGTGGTACAGGTGTATTTGGTAGAAGTCTTCGTCTTTCTGAGGCATATCTCAATTATATGGAAGCAGAAGCAATGCTCGCCAAGGCTGGAGTGGATGCTAATGGAAGTCAGGAAGCACTTCAAGCTTTGGTAGAATTACGTAGTAAGAGATTTGCTGATAACTATGCTCCAAAGGCAGAGGATGTAGCAGATATTGATAAGTTGGTGGAGTATATACATCAGGAACGTCGTCGCGAACTTTGTTTCGAGAGTCATCGTTGGTATGATTTGCGCCGTTGGGGTATGCCTGAAATCAAGCACGTTTGGTATTCTACACCAACTACCAAGACAACCTATACCCTTCAGGCAAAGGATCCACTTTATACAGTCCCTATACCTGATGTAGCACGAGAATTGAACAATCAGCTGGAGCAGAATCCACTTTGTGCAAAGCGCATAGGTGAGACTTCTGAGTTCACAGTTGATAATACTAACCCGGATAATAACACAGAAGAATGAAAAGATTTATATATATCACAGTTGCGAGCCTCATCACAATGACGGCTTGCACTCCATCCGAAGATCCTATCACTCCATCGGGTAACTACTCCGTTCTTCGTATGGAATTTCCTCAAGGTAACAATTCTTGGGATGAAGATATTAAAGAAATACATGATAAATATGGTGTTTATCTGCTGTATAAGGATATTACTCCTGCCGACTTGAACAGAAAATGGACGGGTATAGGTACGGGAAAACTCTATTATGGTGATGATGTGCCAGGTACAGAAGTGCCTTATTATGTTGATTTCTTTAAGAACAACGTATTCCCTTATGCTTCTACCGAGATGATTCAGAAGAATTTTCCTGTAAAGATTTACTTGCAGAAAGACTTTAGGGGTGTAGATCCTAATCTTGGAGGAGGAGATGATTCTGGTACTGGTGGCACAGGTGGCACAGGCGGTACTGGTGGCACAGGCGGTACTGGCGGTACGGGTACTGGTGGTGCAGGCACAGGCACAGGTGGTACAGGCGGTACAGGTGGCACAGGCACAGGAACAGGCGCTGGCACAGGTGGTACTGGTACAGGCACAGGTACGGGTACTGGTGGTACAGGCACAGGAACAGGTACAGGTACGGGTACAGGTGGTACAGGCACAGGAACAGGCACTGGCACTGGTACAGGTGGTACTGGCACAGGCACAGGTGGTACTGGCACAGGCGGTACAGGCACCGGTACAGATACAGGTAGTACAGAAATTTATATCCCTGATGTAGCTGGCTTCACCCCAACTAAATTCGATGGCTTTGACTATTGGGCAATTAGTTTCTCCAATACGGAATTATATTGGTTGCAGAAACGCGCAGAACTTAAGGATAAAGAGAATAAGACTGATGTAGAAAAGGCGGAATTAGCGAAAGCTAATGAAGCACTGGCTGTAAAGCGATTCAGTTTTATCAATCAGTTCCTTACATCTCAGCGAATGGACAATACCTTGCCAGAGCCTGAAGGATTGAGAGATGGAATGGATTTTGTATCAAGGCTGGATAGAAGCAATCCTAACCACAAAAACTATGTGTTTAATCGTGGTCTTATCAGATGGGTAGATGATAATGGCGTAGAAGAGGGATCTCTATGGAGTATTGCTACTACCTATTATAAGCAGCCAAATTATAATTCAAGTGGTATGTACAGAGATTTCTTCTCACTCTATATCAGAGCAGCTATGCGATTCTCTCCAGAAGAGTTCTATGAAAAATATCCGAAGGAGAAGTATCCGCTCATTAGTGAAAAATATGAGCTTGTTGTCAGATACATGAAGGATAAATATGGTATCGATCTCCCTGGTATTGCCAAGGGATCAGGTACAACAACTGAAAAATAATGAAAAGTAACATACAAATATCATGCAACAGATACAAATACTGTTGCGTGGTATTTGTTCTACTTTTGAAAATGATCTTTAATCGTAATTGTATGAAGAAGAAAATTATATTTCTGATATTCTCTTTATTTAATATCCTGTTGCCTATAATGGCTCAGGATTCAATCAGTAATAGAGGAATTCTTTTTGAAGATATTTCTTTTAAGGAAGCTTTGGCAAAGGCGAAAGCTGAAGGAAAGAAAGTTTTTATCGATTGCTATACTCAAACATGTGGTCCTTGCAAGTATATGATGAAGAATATCTTTCCTTTGCAGGAGTGTGGTGATTATTTCAATCCTAAATTCGTTTCTCTGACAAGGGATATGGATGTTGGTGAAGGACCGGAATTGGGCAAGAAATATAAGGTGGGTATTTATCCTACTTTCCTCATCATTAATCCCGATGGAACTCTGTTCTGCAAGGAGATGGGGGCGGTAAGACTCAACTCCAATATTACTTTCGTAGAAAAAATAGAAAATGCGATTCAGCGTGCCACAGAGATTAATGGACTGGAAAAGAAATATAACTCTGGTGAAAAGAATACTGTATTGGTACGCAAATTAGTTGACTTGCTGAAGGTAAGTGATTTCCAAAAGGCAGATACCGTACTCAATCAATACCTTAGTTCGCTAAGCATAGAGGAATTGTGTAAGGATGACACATGGAATATGTTTTCATCTGAAATCAATTCTCCTGATTCTCCTGTCTTTCGCAAACTCCTTGCCAACCGTGCTCATTTTGAAAAACTGTTGGGAAAGGATAGGGTAGAGGGAAAGATTATTTCTACCTATCAGAACGAGTTTAATATGTGTAAAATGTTGGATATGCATTTTGACCAGCGAATTGCAGATTTGAAGGACTTAGAGAAGAATGGTTATTCACAAGCGCTCGCATTACGTGAGAGTATGACGCTTCGTTGGATTATCAATGAAAAACTGGTTCACCGTATTGGCGAAATTCTGTCAATACTTCAGAAATTGAAAACTCTTCCTTCTGATGCAGAGCGCATGGCTGTTATCAAAGAATTGAATAGCTTTGAGCGGGTAGCTAATATAGCGCAAAGGAATAAAGCTTGTACAGAACTGCGAAATATTCAAAAGTTAATGGATGAAAAGAGTGCCAGAGCGATAGAGCGCTTTATCACTCGCATTTTACCTAAGAAATAAATAAAAGCTCCATTCGTCATCATGATACGATTGGAGCTTTTATTTATTGTTCTATGCATGAGAAAACCCATTTGGTTTCAGTAACTATTTTGTTTCCTGTTCTTCCTGCATATCCAGATACTGGTTGTCCTTATCGTAGAATTCATATTGAAGGAATGCCAGTTTCTGTGAAGCAATCACATTAAATCCGAAACCATACTTGAACTGCCATTTGCGCTTCAAAGAAATAAAGCCCTTATTGATAAAGGCAGCTACATAAGGATTCACATACAAAGTAAATTTCTTGACGCCAATCTTGTTGACTAAGCGGTCAATCTTTCTTTCCAATTGGTCGGTGAAGAGGATGCTGGACTTGATTTTGCCCGATCCAAAACAGGTAGGGCAAGTTTCCTCTACGTTTACGTCCATAGCTGGTCGTACACGCTGACGGGTAATCTGCATCAGTCCGAATTTGCTTAATGGAAGGATATTGTGCTTTGCACGGTCCTTCTGCATGTTCTTGCACATGCGTTCATAAAGCAATTGTCGGTCTTCTGCCAGATGCATATCAATGAAATCGACAACGATGATACCTCCCATATCGCGGAGTCTCAACTGTCGTGCCAACTCATCGGCAGCACCCAGGTTCACATCGAGAGCATTTGCTTCCTGACCTTTCTCACGAGTGCGGTTGCCACTGTTTACATCAACTACATGCAGAGCTTCTGTGTGCTCAATGATGAGATAAGCACCATGTTTGTAGTTGACAACTCGTCCAAATCCAGCCTTAATCTGTTTGGTAATGCTGAAATTGTCAAAGATAGGCACCTTACCAGTATAGAGTTTAACTATGCCCGCCTTTTCAGGGGCTATTAGAGAAACATAGTTTTTCACCTCGTTCATCACATCTTCGTTGTTAACGTAGATGTTCTCGTAAGATGGGTTAAACAAGTCACGCAGGAGAGCGACGGCTCTTCCGGTCTCCTCGAAAGCGAGTTGCGGGCGCTGCTGGGTCTTCTGCACCTTGGCGATAGCATCCTCCCATCGCTTCACCAGGACTTTCAGCTCAGCATCGAGCTCAGCGACTCTCTTTCCCTCAGCCACAGTGCGGACAATTACACCGCAATTCTTTGGTTTTACGCTGTGAATGAGTTGTTTGAGTCGGGAGCGTTCTTCACCGCTTTTGATTTTCGACGAGACAGAAACTTTATCACCGAATGGCATGAGTACCAGGTATCGTCCTGCGAATGAGATTTCGCCCGTAAGACGAGGACCCTTGGTAGAGATTGGTTCCTTTACGATTTGCACCAGCACTTCCTGTCCCACTTTGAGAACATTCTGAATGCTGCCGTCCTTTTCCAGTTCAGGCAGTTTGCTGGCTTTAGAGAATGGGAAAAGTTTCTTTCTGTCGCTCTGTACTTGTTTAAGGTACTTCTGGTAGGAATTAAAATGACTTCCTAGGTCAAGATAATGAAGAAAGGCGTCGCGTTCATAACCTACATCCACAAAACAAGCATTAAGTCCCGGCATGAGTTTCTTAACCTTGGCGATGTAGATGTTGCCCACAGAAAAGGAAGCCTCGCGTGGCTCATTTTGATATTCTACTAATTGTTTATCCTCCATGAGCGCGATGGAGATGTCTTTCTGTTGGACGTCAATTACAACTTCGCTTGTCATTTTCTTCAAAAAATCTTTTAAATTAGTACTTACAGAAAAGGGGCATGTCAACACTTAAGAGCTGACATACCCCCTCAGTCACGAACTGACTGGGAGCAAAATAGGCTATAAAAGCTTACTTGCTCTTATGTCTGTTCTTACGTAATCTCTTTTTACGCTT
>ERZ1035048.602-NODE-602-length-10856-cov-11.922415_pt1 | contig 10856 bp, 8 predicted proteins | sample MGYA00520587_ERZ1035048 | MGnify/ENA primary metagenome ERZ1035048 (study PRJEB33766, sample SAMN09781693) | gut metagenome | biome: gut microbiome | host: Homo sapiens | place: Madagascar | study: EMG produced TPA metagenomics assembly of the PRJNA485056 data set... | reverse complement strand
GATTGCAAATCCGGCGAGACACCTAGCGGGGGCGGTGTTCAAATTCTCCGAGACACCTAGCGGGCTTGCGTTCTTGAAGAAACGAAGAAGAGGGTGTGTCTTGGACTTTTGACACACCCTCCTATGAGCTTTTGCACTTTCAGGGCGTTTGAAAGTGCAATTATTACCATCTTCAATTTTGTTATTTCAATTAATCTGGTTATTTCAGTTTCTTGAGATAACCCTCAGCACGGGTATCTCCCAGTTCCTTTGCTTTTTCCAGGTTCTTGCGGGCCTCTTCCTTCTGCTTGTTCTCCATCTGGAGCAAACCGAGGAGGAGATAGCCATCGGCATATTCTGGAGCAATCTCTATGCAATGCTTGGCTGCACTGATGCCTTCTGCATATCGCTTCACACGCAAGTCAAGACTAGCCCATTCTGCAAAATAGGTAGGCTCGTTAGGAGCGAGGTAGCAGGTACGGGCAATATCAATCAACGCTGGCTGCCACATGCGCAACTTGGTCTCAGCCTTGTATCTGGCATAGAAAAATGCAGGATTAACAGGACGGACAATCGAATCATACATATTGTAGTCGGCTATAGCACTGCGATACTCTCCCTGTTCTGCCTGGAAATCACCACGAGCCAGATAGTAAGGACCTGCCATGGTGCCCGAGTTCTTAGCCTCATTGACTGCACTGTCCAGCAAGACCTTAATCTCTGTAGCTGGAGCCTTGAGCTGAATCTTAGCCTGAGCTGCCTCCAGGAAGATTTCCGGATTCTTGACTGAAGTCTTGGTCAGGGCGATGAACATATCGTATGCCTTCTGATAATTACCCTTGGTAAAGATGATACGTGCCTCCTGATGCTGATATACAGGATTGGCATTGATGGCGTATGCCTTCTGTGCCTCTTCTATCGCCTTGTCGTAGGTCCAGGCTGTATAGGCTGAATCACCCTTATAGATCAGTTTCTGATAGATGACATCAGAATAATTGGAGTGGGCTTCATCCTTGGCAGAAGATTTCTTGATTCCATCTTCCATACATTTAGCTGCCTCGGCAAACTCGTTCTTATCTACAAGAAGAGTTGCTTTTTCCTTATAGCCGAATGCTGAAGCAGGGAACTTTGCCATAAACTCATCAGCATACTTGTCATAGATGTCGCGGGACACCTGAGACTTGTTGAGCGTCATCATCGTAATCGCCTCCTGTTCGGTATCAGGAAGAGCGGTACGGATGCCTGTTTCGCGAAGGGCTGCATCCAGTGTAGAAAGACCTGTCACCTTCAACTCCTTGGCATAGTTGGCATCAATGGCAGTTACCTGACCGTTGCTATGCATGATACCAATCACCTGTCCGCTTTTGTTGACGAATGGGCAACCCACTGCATTGTCCGGTACGGTGTTGGAGAAGATGTAGTAATTGTAAGTTTCCTTAAACTTCTCAACGCTTGCGATATCCTCCTGCTGGAAAGGTGACTTCTTGATAGAATAAGGAACGAGCCAAACCTTGCTGCCCGCAGGTGATTCTGCCGTAGCAATGTTGGCAGCCGTGGTATTACCCAGTACCCTGAACTTAGCCACATCGTAAAGTTCATCGGCTCCGAGGATGGCATCCACGTCCATCGACTTTCCGCTGGCATCCACGATGGTAGCCTTTACAGCACCGATAAACGGTTTGAAGGTACCGATAGCCGTTCCCTTGTTATCAATAAATACACCTTGTGTAGAAGAGATGATGTTACCATCCTTGTTGAAGGTGGTGAGTGTAAATACGCTCTTAGCGGCTTTCTGTACAGAGCCTGGCTGAGCGAAGAGGGATGATGCACCCAGCATCAATCCCATCAGTATCATATTTATTCTTTTCATATTCTCAATAATTCTTTGGCATTGGCAAGAGCTGCCTGCGTGATGTCACTGCCACTGAGCATCTGGGCAATTTCCTCAATGCGCTCCTGGTTGTTGAGTTCTTTCATGTGCGAGATGGTTCCATTCTCGGTTTCCTCCTTCAATACCTTGTAATGATGGCTACCCTTGGCTGCTATCTGTGGCAGGTGAGTGATAGAGAGTACCTGTCGGTTCTGGAGTCCCATTTCTTCCATGATATCTGCCATCTTTTCTGCTATCTTGCCGCTTACTCCGGTATCAATCTCATCAAAGATGATGGTTGGCAACTTCACGGCTCCACTGATCATTGCCTTCAGCGAGAGCATTACACGGGCAATCTCACCACCGGAAGCAACCTGACTGACAGGCTGCAACTGTGTACTTTTGTTGGCACTGAAGAGGAAGCTGACCTTATCGGCACCATTTCCTGACAGTGGCTTTTCTGCGAAGGCAATCTCGAATCTCACATTCGGAATGCCCAGCGGGATGAGTCTGCCCTTCATCTCTTTTTCGATGGCCTTTGCTGATTTCTGACGGATAGAAGTGAGTAGGGCAGCTTGCTTTTCAGCCTTGACAAGGAGAGCAGCAACTTCTTTTTCCTTCTCTTCGATGTCTTCATCGCCGTTATCGATATGCGAAAGCTGTTCTGCGATGCGGTCACGGGTAGCAATGAGTTCAGTTACCGTTTCCACATGGAACTTCTGCTGCAGGGTGTAGAGCTTGTCCAGACGGGTATTGATGGCATCCAATCGGTTAGGATCGAATTCCACGTGATCTACACTACTGCTGATTTCCTGTGCGATGTCCTTCAGTTCGATATAGCTGCTCTGCATTCTGCCAGCCACATCAGCCATGCTTGGATAGACATCACAGATGTTTTCCAAGTGATGAGTGGCGTTCTTCAGTTTGTCAAGTATGCTGTCGTCGTCTCCCGAAAGCGCATTGTCTGCTTCGAAGAGAGCGGTCTTGATGTCCTCCGAATGGCTCAGGGTCTCTGCTTCCTGCTCCAGCTGTTCCAACTCGCCTTCCTGCAGATTTGCATCATCCAGCTCTTTATGCTGGAAGCGCATAAACTCCTCGTTCTCACGATTCTTGGCAATCTCGGCTTTCAGCTCTTCCAGAAGTTCCTTGGCTTTGCGATAGGCATAATACTCTTTTTGATAAATCTTGATCTGGTCGGCATCCTGAGCGATGATATCCACCACATTCAACTGGAAGTCTTCTTTCTGCAGAAGAAGATTCTGATGCTGCGAATGGATATCCACGAGTTGCTCTCCCAATTCTCTCATACGGGTGAGAGGCACCGGGGTGTCATTGATGAAGGCACGGCTCTTGCCGGCTGCAGTCAACTCTCTTCGGATGATCGTATCATCGGCATCATAGTCGATGTCGTTATCATCAAAGAATTTCTGCATACCATATCTGGAGAGATCGAAGTGAGCCTCTATCACGCAACGGTCTCTTCCAGCCTTGATCGCCTTGCTGTCGGCACGGTTACCCAAAAGCAGTCCGATGGCACCGAGGATGATACTCTTTCCTGCTCCTGTCTCACCCGTGATGACGGAGAAGCCAGGATAGAGAGAGATGTTCAGCTCGTCGATGAGCGTGAAGTTCTTGATATATAATTGCTTGAGCATATTTTATTCTACTTTTTGATAAAGATATAAAGGGAAAGCTGATTCTGATTTTCAGAAGCTTCCGTTCTGGAAGATGATTGGATGATGATGACTTCTTCCTGAAAGATTATTCCTTGACCTGATCCCAATATTTATTCTGTGAAGGATTGATGGAGAAGAGGAGTTCATAGATGCTCTCCTTTTCCTTTTGGGTTCCCTTGCCGCGATAGATGTTGGCAAGTTCATCCTTCTTGAAGTCGGTCCATATCTGTGGCAACAAACTGAGTGGGCGATTTTCCTTCGCCTTCTTCAGTCCTGTTTCCAGGGCTGCGGTTATCTCGGTACGACCTCTTTCCGCATTATTCGCCATCTCGTCGAGTCCTTTCCGATAGTAGTCATACTGCAACTGTCTGAAGGGTTCCAACGCTCCATCCAGATAGTCTGAGATGATGGCATATCGGTTGCGGTCATCAGAGAAAGCCTTCCATCCGGGATAATCCAGATTCTGGGCATTGTTTGTCAGATTCATGCAGCGCTGCAGAATGTCTTCACCGCCTTTGGGGGCAAAACTATCCAGATTGATGCCGATGATAAGATATGCATAATAGGCAAAGAGAGCCGTAAGCTGATTGTCTATCTGCTGCTCATTGAACTCCAACTGGTCGTATTCGGCAAAACGAAACGTGAAGTTATCGTCCACATTATTATATAAGGTGGAGGTGTATGCCGAATTGAAGACGGGGCGATTGGCCTGTATCAGCGCCTTGCAGGTAAAGAGATTCTGGTCTCTGTCATACTTGGTGACGGTGATATTGAAGTTGCAGATGATGCGTTCGTTCTTCTGAAACTGAAGATGAGTCCATTGGCGATTGTTGACGAATTGCTGCAAGGTCTGTTGCAGATTGTCGAATACGCCTTTTTCCGTACCCGAGATCTGGGCATGGTTGATGGTAATCTTAGCTTGCAGCTCCTGTGCTGAAATCGCAGAAGGACTGCAGCACAGGAGACCAGCAGCTAAAGATACCGGACTAAAACAGGAGAGCCAGCTCATCGATGATGTCACGAGCCACCTCAGTCTTCGGTTTCTTTTCATATTCTTTCTTTCCCTTTTCAGAGATGATGGTAATCTGATTGTCATCAGTGCCGAAAGTAGTGCCCGGATTACGGGTAGAGTTGAGCACGATGAAGTCGGCGTTTTTCTTCACTCTCTTCTTCTGGGCATTACTCTCTTCATCGTTGGTTTCCAGGGCGAAAGCTACGATTCGCTGATTCTTTTGTTTCATCTGTCCCAAAGCTGCTGCGATGTCATGGGTAGGCACCAGTGTCAACTCCAGGTCATCCTTTTCGCGCTTGATTTTCCTATCAGCTACATTGGCAGGACGGAAGTCAGCTACCGCTGCACAGAGAATGGCTGCATCAGAAGAAGCAAAGGCTGCTGTGGCTGCCTGATACATCTCCTCACAGCTCTCCACATTGATGCGGTGGATAGCAGGACTACAGTCTAATGAAACAGGACCTGCCACCAAAGTAACATCCGCACCACGGCGAAGACATTCTTCAGCAAGTGCGAATCCCATCTTTCCTGAAGAATAATTGCCGATGAAACGCACTGGGTCAATCTTCTCATAGGTTGGTCCAGCTGTAATCATCACCTTCTTACCGCAGAGGTCTTTCTCTGTATTCTTCTGGTTCTCTGATTCTATATCAGCAACCTCATCGGCATTCTCCATCATCTTGAAATATCTGTCCAGGTAATCCACGATGACATCCGGTTCCTCCATGCGTCCCTTTCCCTCTAATCCAGAAGCAAGGAATCCCACTTCCGGCTCAATGATATGGTTACCATAGCCGAGAAGGGTCTTCATGTTAGCCTGGGTAGAAGGATGCTTGTACATATCAAGGTCCATGGCAGGAGCAATGAAGACTGGTGCCTTCATGGAGAGATAGGTGGTGATGAGCATGTTGTCTGCAATGCCATGCGCCATCTTGCCCATGGTAGATGCCGTACATGGTGCAATGACCATCGCATCCGCCCAGAGACCGAGATCCACGTGCGAATTCCAGGTACCATCACGCTGAGAGAAGAACTCGCTTACCACAGGCTTGTGGGTCAGCGCAGAGAGGGTGATAGGGGTAATGAACTCCTTACCGGCAGGCGTAATGACCACCTGTACCTCAGCTCCCTTCTTGATGAGACCACGGATGATAAGGCATGACTTGTAGGCTGCAATGGAACCCGTAATGCCCAATACGATTTTCTTTCCTTTTAACATATTATTTTCCCATTCTCTTGTTGAACTCGCGCAGACGGATACGGGTGAGTACCTGCTTGGTATTGTTGGTGAAATCGCTTCCCAACACCCAGGTGAAGTAACCAGGATCCTTGGTCAGAATCTCTGCCACATCCCATCCTTTGTACTTGCCGAAGTTGAATACCTCGTGCTTGCGAGGATTGCCCTTTTCGTCGAGTATCACATTGCCGTCGGCGTCCTTCAACTCCTGCCAGACTATGCGGCCGGCAAAATCTACATTGTCGTTGCGCTTGGAGAACTCAGCAAGCTCGTCCATGTCATTATTGAGTACACGGTCGGCTTCCTCCTGAACACCAGGGGCATAACGGTCCAGCTCGCCTTTCAGCACGCAATAGGTAGCCTCGGTATCCTGGTCGGCACGGTGTGCCTCGAAGTCTTCCTCCATCTTTCTGCCGCAATAGAACTTGTAGGCAGCAGCCAGGTTACGACGCTCCATCTTCATAAAGATGTTCTGGGCATCAATGAGGCGACACTTAGAGAAATCGAAATCGATGCCTGCACGCAGGAATTCCTCTGCAAGCATAGGTACATCGAAATGATTGGAGTTATAGCCAGCAAAATCACAACCGGAGAACTCCTGGTTGAAGGTAGCCGCCAACTGCTTGAAGGTTGGTGCATCCTTTACATCATCATTGCTGATACCTGTAAGAGCAACCACCTCTTCAGGGATTGGCTTCCCTGGATTGACAAACTGGTTTTTACGTACCTCTGTTCCATCTGGATACACCTTGATATAGGAGATCTGGATAATTCTGTCTTTCACCATGTCAAGACCGGTAGTCTCTAGGTCGAACACGATCAGAGGCTTAGTAAGATTTAATTTCATTACTTCTCGTATTTATTACTATATATTACTGATAGGGAAGGGGTGTTTAGATGAGCCAAGCTCCTTATTCGTTAAGGAGCATTGGCATGATGAGCATGAGGATGTCCTCGTCTTCTGGCTGCTCAGCTGGTACAATGATACCGGCACGGCTAGGATCTGCCAAGTGGAAGACAACCTGATCGCTGTTCAGATTACCCAGGATTTCCATCAAACTGCTACCCTTGAAACCGATGCTGATGCTGGAACCGCTATATTCGCAAGCCAATACTTCCTTGGCAGAAGTAGAGAAGTCGATGTCTTCTGAAGAAACCTCGAAACGGCCGCTCTCGATATGGAAACGGATCAGCTGGCTGCTCTCGCTGGCAAATGGCAAGACACGGCGCAATGCACTCTGCAAGCCCTTGCGATCTACGGTTATCTCACATGGGTTGTTGGCTGGAATCACTGAGTTGTAATTAGGATAGCGACCATCAATGAGGCGGCATTTCAATACGCCATCGCTAAACTGAATCTCAGCTCTGCGTGCATCAAACTTGATGGTTGCCTCATCATCCTTGCTCAGAATGTTCTTCAGCAATGATGCTGGCTTCTTTGGCAGGTTGAATGAAGAAGGAGTCTCACTCTTGATAGTGAAGTTCTTGCTTCTTACCAACTTATGGCCATCACTTGCAACGATGGCAAGCGATTCGGGAGTAAGGTCGAAATAGATACCATTCATTACTGGGCGCAGCTCATCGCTGGCTGTTGCAAAGAGAGAACGGTTGATATTGTCGATCAGCACCTGTGCTGGCAAGACGAGGGTAGTGCAGGCATCACCCATATCCTGTGTTGGAGGATAGTCTTCAGCATTCAAGCCTGTGAAATTATAGAGACCATTCTGATATACAATCTTAATGGCATAACTATCTGTATCTACATCGAAGCTGAGAGGTTGCTCAGGCAACTCCTTCAATGCATCCAGGATGACGCGGTTGGCAACGCAGAACTCGCCTTCGCCATCGCAGTCAGTGAGAGCGATGGTACTCTTGATGATGTTGTCACTGTCGCTTGCGGTGATGGTCATCTCGCCGTTGGCAACTTGAAACAGGAAATTGTCAAGGATAGGCAGAGAATTCTTGCTGCCAATCACCTTAGCAAGCATATTGAGCTTGCTGTTCAATGCTGAACTTGAAACTGTAAATCTCATGAGTCGTTATTTTATATTATTAATTTTCTATATTACTTATCTCATTTTCATTGCTGATGCTCCTTACTTGATGGGTAAATTGGAGCATTTGCGCAATTATGAGCACAAAAATACAAAAAATATTGGGGATAGACAAAAATAATCGAAGAAATGTTTTTGTTTTAAAACTATTTTTAGTAATTTCGCAGTCAGAAAGAAAAATAGTAGATAGATTCACTCGTTTTTGAGCCTCTTCATACATCTTTTGATTCGAGATGAAAATGGGGCTCGGCTGGCGAAGGATTGAAACAATTTTTAAAATAATAATATGGAATTACAAGGAAAGGTAATTGCCGTTTTACCTGAAAGAAGCGGCGTTTCTGCAAGAGGTGAGTGGAAGGCTCAGTCGTTCGTTATCGAAACTCACGAGCAGTATCCAAAGAAGCTTTGCTTCGATGTTTTCGGAGCAGATCGTCTTGCTCAGTTCAACATCCAGAGTGGTGAGGAACTTTTGGTTTCTTTTGATTTGGATGCACACGAATATAATGGTCGTTGGTTCAACAGTGTCCGCGCTTGGAATGTGCAGCGTGTAGATCCTAATGCTGTTGCTGCTATGCAGGGTGGCATGCAGCCTGTTGGTTCTCCATTCCCTCCAGTAAGTGCAGCTCCTCAGGCAGCTCCAGCTCCTGCTCAGGGTGCAACTGCTCCATTCCCTCCAGCTCAGCCAGCAGCTCCAGCAGCAGGTGGCAGCGCAGATGATCTCCCATTCTAAGAGAGAACTGCATGTAAGAAAAATGCAAAGAGCATTCGAAAGGGTTTGTTTCCACAATCCTTACGAATGCTCTTTTTCTTTAATTGGACTTCTATACCGGTTTAAAACCAGCAGTAAACTACCCTTAAGGAAAAAAAGATTTATCCTTAAGGAAAAATATAATTTCCCTTAAGGGAAAATATTTCTAGCCTTAAGGGTAAAAGTTTAGCCCTTGATGGAAGCTAAACTTTGACCTGGAAAAAACTTATACTTTTTTATTCCTTTGCTAATCGTTTCGTCTTCTTTTTTCAAAGAATGCCCGGGAGGCAGCAAAGAACAATACCACTGCGGCGGCATTTTCGACCGCTACCATCCAGAAGGCACCACTATAACCGAAATGCTCGGCTACAACACCACCCAGAAGACAACCGATTCCGAATCCCAGGTCCCAACCGGTCAGGATACTGCTGTTAGCCGTTCCACGCTGGTCGTGGCGGGCTACATTGATAAACATATTCAGGAAGGCTGGATATAGGTGACCATTTCCCAATCCTATCAATGCAGCTGAAAGATAGTAGGCTATCGGATGCTTGATGGCTACGAATATCGTAAAACCAACGAGCGATATCAGCATTCCTTCGGCAGCATTCTGGGTCAGCTTACCCTGACTCAAAGCCTTTCTGCCTTGCAATCTGCTCATGAACAATCCCATAGAGAGGATTGCAAAATAGGTACCCGTTCCTCCGGTAATGCCTAATTCCTCCTTACTGTAAATGGCGAGATAGTTGCTCAATACACCCCAGCAGAAACCAAACATGCAGATGTTGATGGCCAACAGCCAGGCGCGGGTCAGGAAGAAGCGGTCGAGCGAGAGTTTCTCCTTGTTTCTGATAATTTCCTTCTCTGGGAGTTTCACCGTTCCAGCTATCACCACAGAAGCAATGGCTACCACAAAGGCTATCCAGAAAAGTACCATATAGCTACCCACCAGATTGTGCAGATAGATACCTATGGAAGGGGCTATCGCCATGGCGAAGTTGTTGCTCAATCCATAAAGACCGATACCCTCATTGCGTCTGCTCGATGGCAAGACATCGATGGCACAGGTACTGTTGGCAACAGTTACCGCTCCGAAAGGTCCACCATGCAGGGTTCGGCAGATGGCAAACATCAGGATGGTACTGGCTGCTATGTATCCCGCAAAGAAGATGGCAAAAGCCGTCAGGCAGACCATCAGTACTTTCTTACGGGAAAATCCATCCACCACATATCCGCTAAACGGACGGATGATGAGTGCCGCCACCGTATATCCGCTCAGAACAATGCCTATCACATCCTTCGTAGCCCCGAAAGTTTCACTCAGATAGAGTGGGAGGAGTGGGGTAAGGAGATAGAAGGCAAAGTAGAGCAGAAAGTTGGTGGTCATCACCTTGATGTAATTCGCATTCCAAAGTTTTTCTTTCATCTCTTCTGTATTTCTTAATTTCAAGATTCTACCCTATACTTATCATTAGTCCAGGGCGAGTATAGTCTGCTTGCGAAAGTTTATATTCTATTCTCTAGCCAGGCATCAATGAGTTTGCGGGCAATCGACAATTTCTCCGGCAGAACAGGGAGATTGTCCTTGCTGAACCATTTGCCGCGGGAAAGCTCTTCCTTCTGAAGATGAATCTCACCATCTACATATTCGGCTGTATATCCTACCATCAAGCCACTTGGGAACGGCCATGGCTGGGAACCGAAATACTTGAGGTTCTTGATGGTCAGACCGGTTTCTTCCATCACCTCACGATGAACAGCTTCCTCCAGACTCTCACCTGTTTCCACAAAACCGGCTACCAGGGAATCGAAGTTGCCCTTGAAGTTGCGGGCATGAACCAGCAGCACCTGATCGCCCTTCTTGATAAGAACGATGATGGCTGTAGCGAGAGAGGGCCAGACAGACTTGCCACACTCGGTACACTTCTTACTGATATCTGTTGACATCTTCATCGGTGAACCGCATACACCGCAAAACTGGGTGTTCATATCCCAATAGTTCAGTTCCTGACATTTTCCCGCTTTCTGATACAACTCTGGGGAGAGCTTGTAAAAGCTAGGACGCAAACCGCACATCTCATATTTCGGATTGTCGGTTACGGGCTCTGGAATGGTGAAAGTCTTCACTTCCGTACCGTCATTCATCGGTGTGATGTTGAGGACATGGGTCCAAGGCTTGGTTGCTACCGGACTTTCCTCACTACATGGAATCGTATAGGTTCCATCTTCTCTCTTCTCGAGCAAGATATCTGTCTTGCAAAATATAAACCAATACTTCAT
>ERZ1035048.585-NODE-585-length-11038-cov-3.233361_pt1 | contig 11038 bp, 8 predicted proteins | sample MGYA00520587_ERZ1035048 | MGnify/ENA primary metagenome ERZ1035048 (study PRJEB33766, sample SAMN09781693) | gut metagenome | biome: gut microbiome | host: Homo sapiens | place: Madagascar | study: EMG produced TPA metagenomics assembly of the PRJNA485056 data set... | reverse complement strand
AGCCTGGCTCATGGAGGTCGCAGCCAGAAATCCGTCGATCTCCCAAAAGCTCTTGAACTACACCAAAGAGAATGCCCTTTCCGCCTTCAAGAAGCCCTTCACCCTCGCTGCCCTCTACGAAAAGAGCCGCTTCCTGCTCCTCCCCTATGATGCCGACTTCGGCGGTCCCTACTTCCGGTATGACCGCTCGCCGATCTCCCGCGAGGGCAAGGCCTACAGCACCGACGTATGGGAGTTCCCTGCCGGCGCGCTTCTCTCGATGATGGTCCGCGAATCCATCCAAGACCCCTACTACACGACCTATCTCGAAGCGGAAAAGCGTTACCGCCGCTTCGTCTACGCGCACTACCTCACCATTCCGGAAGAAACACGCGACGCCATCGCCTCGCTGGGCAAGACCCGCCCCGCACAAAGCCTTTCCGAGAAACGCACACGCATCGACGCCATCCGCCATTTTCTGGAGGATCACTACACCTATACGAAAAATCCGGGCAAAACTCCCGCGGATAAAGATTTTATCTCCTACTTCCTGACCGAAAGCAGGAAGGGCTACTGCACCTCCTTTGCCTCTGCCGCCATCATGCTGCTCCGCGCCTCGGGCATCCCGGCCCGCTATGCAGTCGGCCTTTCCGTCGACAGGGAAGATCTCCGCAACGCCCCTCTGACGAAGGAAGGGCTTCACGCCCTCTCCGTCAATGATCACCACGCCCACGCCTGGGTCGAAGTCTATGTCGATGGCCTCGGCTGGCGTCCCTGTGAAATGACCCCGGGCAAAGAAGGAGTGGAGAATCCCTTCCCGATCCCGCCCGACAAGCAGAAAAATGAACAGGGCGCGCCGGACAAACCGGCTGACGAGAAAAACACACGTGAGGAAGCACCGAAAGAGCAGCCGCCTGCGCCGCAGCGACCACAACAGCAACCAGAGCAGCAGCCGCAGGGACAGCCCCCGCTCTCCCAGCCGAGGACGCCGGACGCCCCCGTTTCCCGCCCGCTTCTCCCGATACTGCTTACCGTCCTGCTCGTGCTTGCACTTCTTTCCGCCTATCCGCTCTACCGCATGACAGCCGCCTCCCGTCTCCTCGCCAAAGCACTCACGGATGACGCCCACTTCAAGGGCCTCATCGCCTACACGGACCGACTCTCCCTCTGGGCAGGCCTTCCGACTCGCGGCTCCTACGAAGACAGAAAATCCGCCTATGCCAAAGATCCGCGCTTTGCTGACTTTGTCCCCATGCTGACCCGCCTCGTCGCCGCTCGCTTCTCCGGAAAGCCCCTCACCAATGAGGAAAAGAAAATCATCCTCTCTATCGTGAAACAGACAAGGGCTCGCTGTCTGTCCGGTCTCTCGACCTGGGAAAAATGGAAATTCCACTGGAAGAAATTGTGATCTGACAAGAATCCGGCAGTAAGGGTTTCAGAATACACCCCGCCATGCTAAAAAGTGCTGTGAAAATAGGACTCCATTTTCACAGCACTTTTTTTGGTTGGGCTCATCATCCCTTTGATGACACCATCTGCCGTATGCAAAACAAGCCGGCTCTCTGCTCACTCAGGCGCAACCGCTCCCCCGGCCTCACCCCGAAGCGACTCGATGGTGAAGTCCATGAACTTGTCGCGGATGCTCCATGCCGGGCTTTTCATGCGGCAGCCGAAAGAAATGCGGTACGCCGTCTCAGGCAGGGGAATATGCACCATGTCCGCTTTTCGGGTATCGAGCAGTGTGTGATGCAGCAGATTCTTCGGCGCAAACAAAGCGCCCACGCCTAAGAGACAGAGATCGATCAACGTACCCATGTTATCCGAACGGACAACGATCTGCGGTGTGAAGGGTGCCGCGGCTAGGTATCGGGCTTCGACAGCGCCCGCGATATTGTGGGGATTCGTGGTGATGAAAGGACAGGCAGCCAACCGGCTCATATCCGATAATCGCGTGTCTTCCAATTCTCGGATGTCTGCCTCGGTTATGCCCGTGGTTTCTTTGAGCAGTTTTCTGGACACGAGAAAGCTGATCTCTTCCTGATAGATGGTCTTCACATCGATGCCGGGCGGAGCCTCCGTGAAATGGGCGATGGCGAGATCGATGTCTCCTTCCTGCAGCTGTTTCGTGAGACCTTCATTGCTTCCTTCCACCAGATTAAAGGTGACTTTGGGATGTTTCTCTCGAAAAGCGGCGATGAGCGTCGGCAGCAGATCACGTTCACGGACGAAGCCGACCCCGATTGTGAGATTGCCGGCTTCTTCATTCGCGATGTCTTTCAGCGTGCGGGAGAGGGCTTCTTCTCCGCGGGTGAACTGCAGGGCATAGGCATAGAAGACTTTGCCCGCATCAGTAAGCTCGAGCGGCACATGGCGTATGAGAAATTTCATGCCCCATTCTTTTTCAAGGGCGGCCACGTTCGCAGAGAGGGTCTGCTGCGTCAGATGCAGCTTTTCCGCCGCGCGTGTGAAGTTCTTCTCCCGCGCCAACATGATGAAGTAATTCAAAGATTGAAAGTTCATGCAGCCTCCTTTTATCACAAATATCTTTTGTGATCTCTACCGTATGAAACAGTTAGACTTGGTTCTTTACTCGCATTATACTATGTGCAGAACGCGGGAACAAGAGATATCCCAAGAAATAGTTATTTACAGAAAGAAGGAACACCTTATGAAAAAGAATATCAATAAAGAAGTCCTTGCCGGTCTTACAAAACTCTCTGAAGAAAACAGTCTCTTCGGCTACCTGGCTGCCAAAAGAATGTACCGCGCGGACTGCGTCTGCCATCTTGTGAAACTCCCCTTTGATTTCAAAAAATGGTGATCCAGCACTGCCTGCACCTCGGGCATTGTTTATACACCTGCAGCAAAAACTTTCCGGAGACATTTCCCATACCGATTTCTCCGGAAGGAAAGGCTCCTTCCCTAGAAGGGAGGGAACCGCGAAAGGGGATCTCGCTGCCGGCCATCTCTGATGAGGGCGAAAGCCCTCATTTCCAGGCTGCGCAGACAGCGGACTCTCTCCCTGATACCACCTGACACATCCATATCTCCATCCAAAGGCTGCGAAATCTTTCCGTGGCCTTTGGATTTGGTCGATTTTCCCCTTTACCCCTCTCTAAAAAGAAGAGATCCTAAAAAGCGCAGGCGCCTTTCACCGCCCCTTTTCTCTGCAAGGCGTCCGTTGTATACTAAGTAGGTACATATAAAAACAGGGCAACAATCCATTGGGTAAGGACGGATGAACATGGTACTTTTAGAAATCTTATGGAATGATCTATTTCCCCTCTTTGTCTTCATCGGCTGCGGCTGGTTTCTGGACAGTAAATTCAAGCTTGATATCTCCACGTACACGAAGCTCACCATCTATGTAGTGCTTCCGTGCTTCGTGTTTTTCAGCATGTATAAATACCAACCGACGCCTGCTGATCTGGCGCTGCTCCCAGCGGGACTCATTCTGCTCGCGCTTTCCTACGTGATCTCTCAGGGGATTTCCCATTTCTTTACAGGAAATCCGATCAAGCGGTCTGACTTTTCGGCGGTCTCCACCTTTTCCAATGCCGGCCACCTCGGTGCCGCGCTGGTGGTTCTCGTCTTCAGCCACGCGCCCTTCGCCCTTGGCGGAGAGACGCCCTGCCTGGATGAAGCCATGGGGAACATGGCTCTGCTCATGATCCTCATGAATATCGCCGCGAACACATGGGGCGCTGCACTGATCCGAAGAAAGCAGGAAAGTCGCAAAAACCTCTTTCTGATGATCCTAAAAGCGCCTGTCCTCTATGCCGCCATACTCGCAGTCCTGATCCGTGTGAGCGGCTTCTCTCTCGAAGGCACCTTCGTCTATCCGGTGCTGCACCACTTCACCGGTGCCTTCATCGTGCTTGTCACCATCACCATCGGCGTACAGCTTCACCGCACGCATCGGGTGCGTCTCAATGGATTCATGGCCGCCACTGCGACGTTAAAGCTCATCCTTTCGCCGCTCCTCGCATTGCTTCTGATCCCCCTTTTCGGCACATTCTCACCGATCGCTTCCCAAGTCTTTCTCATTTACGCTGCGATCCCCGCCTCCATCATGCTGGTGCTCTACGGCGCAGAGTATAGAGAACATCCAGCGCTCCTGACACAGGCGGTCATCCTGAGTATTCTGGCCAGCGTCTTCACCCTGCCGCTTGTCATTTACCTCACAGGGATGCTTTTCCCGGTTCATCTGTAAGGAGGCAGCGTCATGGCATTTTTACAAATCATTTCTGACAATATCCTTCCGCTTCTGGTCTTCGTAGCCATCGGCTATTTTCTGGACCGCCGCTTCACGCTCGATGTCACATCCCTCACGAAGCTCACATTCTACATTGTCCTGCCGAGCTTTATCTTCTATAGCATCTACGTAGCGAAAATCGACCTCACGATGCTGAATGTCTTCCTCATGTCTTTTGTGCAGATGTTCCTCATCGGATTCATCGCCTGGCTGGCGGGGAAAATGCGGGGCATGAGCGCCTCCAAGACGGAAGCCCTGAAAAACGGCACCATGTTTTCCAACAACGGAAACATCGGCATTGCACTCATCGCTCTGGTCTTCGGCAACGCGCCCTACCTCATCGATGGAGAGGCGCCCTATCTCGCAGAGGCCAGCGCCTGCGCGACCATCATGCTCGTACAGATGAATATGTCCCTCAATACCTTGGGCCTCTATCAGGCCGGCAAAGGAAAACTCACCCCGCGAGACGCACTCTCCGTCGTCTTCCATATGCCTGTCATCTATACACTGGTCACGGTCTTTGCCATCAAATTTTCCGGGTTTGACATGACACAGCTCTTCATTTGGCCGGTCTTTGAAAATTGTGCGAATGCACTGGTCGCCATCGTCATGATCGCCCTCGGCATGCAGATCCACAGAAGCACCATTTCCTTTGGCGACCTCGATGCCTGGATCGGCTGCTTCATCCGCCTCGTCGTCGGCCCCATCTGCGGTTACTTTATGATTCAGGTCTGCGCCCTCATCGGTATCCATTTCTCTCCGGTCATCAATCAGACCATCCTCATCATGTCTTCTGTCCCCGCCCCCGTAAACTCCGTCCTCTATGCCGTCGAATTTCACAACTGCGAAGACTTTGCGACCGAGCTGGTCATGATGAGTACCTTCCTCTCCTGCATCACCATGACCAGCGTCATATACCTCGCCCGCATCCTCTTCCCGATCGGATGATGAGCGATAAATCAATCAAAAAAGGCTATGCCATCGTACTTCGATGGTCATAGCCTTTTTTTGATGTCCCAGCCCTGAGAGCCGCCAAAAGGCGGGAAATTCCCTCACGGCACGAACTTATACCCGACACCCCAGATGGTCAGGATGTGCTTCGGATGCGCCGGATCTTCTTCCACCGCTTCGCGGATGCGATTGATGTGGACAGGGACCGTAGCCGTATTGCCGAGTGAATCCATCCCCCAGATGCGCGTATAGAGAGTTTCCCGGCTGTACACCACATCCGGATGGAGCATGAGATATTCGAGCAGCTTGAATTCCTTATTCGGCAGCATCTTTTCCTCGCCACGCACGAAGACACGGTGCGTATCCGACTCGAGCGAGATATCCCCCAGCGTGACGCGCTGTCCTGCTTTCCTCTTCCCTTTGAGGCGTTCATACTGCGAGAGCTGCGACTTCACCTTTGCGACCAGAACGCCGGGAGAGAAGGGCTTCTCGATATAGTCATCCGCACCAAAGCCCAGCCCCCGGATCTGGTCGATCTCCGTCCGCTTTGCCGTGACCATCATGATCGGGATGTCAAGCTTATTGCGGAGCTTTCGACAGATCTGAAAACCGTCCATCCCCGGCAGCATGACATCCAAAAGGATCAGATCATACTCACCGGTCAGTGCTTCCGTCAGCCCCTTTATCCCATTGATTTCCACCGTCACCTGATATCCGCTGACTTCCAGATAATCCTTCTCGATAAAAGCAATGTCTTCATCATCTTCGATGATCAATATACGTGTCATGACCTTTCCTCCTTCGGAAAAGAAATCTGAACCAGAAGTCCGTGCGGTGTTCGATTGGCCACAGACAGCGTGCCATGCATGAGTGTGACCGCCCGCTTGACGATGGCAAGCCCCAGCCCGCTGCCTTTATCCGTATGGCTTCTCGCCTGATCCGTCCGATAAAAGGCCTCCGTGAGACGAGCTAGCGCCTCCTCCGGTACGCCGCTCCCATCATCAGCGATCGAGAGATGGATCTCGTGAGCGACTGCCTCCACCGTCACAGTGATCCGCACCGTCTCTTCTTTTTTATACCGAATACTGTTCGTGATGAGATTCTCCAAGATGCGCTCCACGAGGAGCGTATTCCCCATCATTCTGTGCGCCCCTTTGCTTTCGATCCGGAAATCTGCCCCCTGCTTTTCCCAAAGGAGCCGATTCTCATCGATGAAATCCGTAACCAGCGTCGAAAGGTCGATCGATACAAGCGTCAGCGCCTTCTCCCCCAGATCCATTTTCGTTAAAAGCTGCAGCTGATCGATCAGACGTCCCAAGACCTCCGATTTCTTCTCGATCACGCGCAGATAATGCTCCTCCTTTTCCGGCGTATCTGCCACATGGTCGAGAAGCCCTTCTATATAGGCGCGGATCGCCGTCAGCGGCGTACGGATATCATGCGAGATACTGGCGATGAGTTCCTTCCTTCGCGCCTCATCCTCTTCCCTCTCCCGAAGCGACGCAGAGAGCTTCTCCGCCATCAGATTGAACGCCGACAGCGCCGGTGTAAATTCATCCTTCCCCTCATGGGACAGACGGACGGAAAGATTTCCCTGCTGCACCTCGTAGGCCCCTCGCTCCAGCTCCTGCAAAGGCACCAGGATCCGCCGGACGATGAATCGCGACAGCCCATAGGAGACCAGCCCGATAAAAATCACCAGCGAGATCACAATGAAGCGATTGCTCGCACGAAAGGCCGCCTCGATCGCCGCATCACTTCGGTTCACCGGCTTGTGAGAGAGCATGTAGAGATGGTACACATGCCCGGCGATCCTGTTACGCTCCATAAAAGAATACTGCCCCATCCGCGTTTCGCTGTACGTTCCATTGACCTCTCCCTCATCCAGCTCCTGCTGCACCTTCTGCTGCTTGAGGTCCTCTACCATCTGCTGATACCTATCATTCCCATACTGCAGAGTGACTTCCCCATCCCGGTAGAGCACCACATACGACTGGATCGGATCCAGGATATCCAGTACCCAGTGATCCTCGAGCGCCTCCTTTGAGTGCCGGATATGATGAAAGATCAAGGCCCTGACCACCTGGCTCATGGCCTGAAACTGGAAACCACTCTCCGCCATCACATGATTCCCGCTCTTCGCATACAGGTACAGTCCGGAAAAAGAAGACACGAGTACAAAGAACGTCATCAAAAATGGCAGAATGCACATCGAGACGTGCGATAGAATAAGACTTCTCTTGATTGTCATAGGAACTCCTTCGAGTCTCAGGATCTCCGGATTTGGTGATGGGTGCCCCCCGTTGAAGCTGACGGCCTGCTTTCCCGCCAAGAGGAGATGCAGGTTGCGATGCGCTTCCTTCTCCGCGGTGCCTTTATGCGATGATGGCGCCATAAACCTGAAACGATTTCCTTTCCATCATAAGCAATCCCATCTCATCTGGCAACTGGCATTCTCACAGTTTATCTTTCCTTTAAGCATTCCAACCGTTTTTGTAAAGCCTCCCAAGTAAGCTATAGTCATAGATATTCCCTATTTTGAAGGAGGCCCTATGTATACCACGCTTCGCAAGTACCCCTACCTCACGCTTCTTTTTATTTCCCTCTTTCTCTATCTCATCGGCAACCAGCTCCTTCCCGTCACCGACACCGCTGAGTCGAACTACGCTCTCACCGCCAAGGAAATGGTGCTCTCGGGTGACTGGATCTCTCCACAGATCTACGGGCACTACTGGTACGACAAACCGATCTTTTACTACTGGGAGCTGGCGCTTTCCTACACGCTCTTTGGTTTCAATGAAATGGCATCCCGCCTGCCCGCCGCCCTTCTCGGCAGTGCCTCCGTCCTCTTCACTTACTGGTTTGCCCGCCATGTCTACAGCGAAAAGATCGGCTGGCTCTCTGCCATCATCCTGGGTACCTCTGTCGAATGCTGGCTCCTCTCGAAAGCCATCATCACTGACACGACGCTCTTCCTCTTCATGAGCATGGCGATCGCCTTCTTCTACTTGGGCTATGCCGAAAACAGAAGGTACTACTACCTCTGCTACATAGCCGCCGCCTTTGCCGTCCTCACCAAGGGCCCCATCGGCCTCCTCCTTCCCGGCCTTGCCGCCCTCCTCTTCCTCGCTTACAACAAAGACCTCAGCGAAATGAAGCGCGTCCACCTTTTCTCCGGACTTCTCCTCTTCACTGCGATCACCGGTGCCTGGTACGGTCTCATGTGCTACCTTCACGGCTCCGATTTCCTCTTGAACTTCCTCGGCGTCCACAATTTCCTTCGCGCCACCGTCTCCGAACACCCGACCAAGAATACATGGTACTTCTACCTCATCATCTACTTCATCGGCTTTGCCCCCTGGAGCTTCACCATCCCCTACAGCCTCTTTAAGAAATGGAAACGCAAAGAGCTCGATCTCCGAAATTCCACGAATGCGACACAGCTCCTCTTCATCTACTTCGCCGTCGTAAATATTTTCTTCGAACTCATCGCGACCAAGTACACCACCTACACCTTCCCCGGGCTCTTCTCCCTCTCCATCCTGACCGCCATTCTTTACCAGAACCTCACCTTACGCTTTGAGAAAATCGGCTGCGCAGCCATCGCCATTTACACCATCCTCACCCTCTTCTTCGCCCCCGGCCTCATGCTCACCCGCTCCGGAAAAGAGGCCGGACAGGCACTCGCCCAGATGGACACCACCGGCAAGACCATCGCCTTCCTTCACGACTACCGCACCTCCACCGTCTTCTACAGCGGCAAAACCATCTACCGCGCAGAACCCGCTGACAAGATCGACGGCATGAAACCCGGTACTCTCTCTTGGAACGCGAAGAATGTCATGCCCTTCATCGCAGAAGAAGACCTCTTCCAGAGAGACAATGTGATCCTGATCGCCCAAGAAAAGAGCAAGGAGCCCTGCCTTGTCGCCTTCAAGGACGCCAACAGGGTCAGCGAATTTCACATTCCTGGTCTGTACGATCTCTGGATCCGCGAGCGTGCGTGAGGTGGGAGTGAGCGGGTGACTAGTAGCTAGGGATTAGGGATTAGGAGCCTCGAGTGACTAGTGACTTGAATACTACTTTCGGGCATCGCCTCACATATACTTCGCGGCGCTTCTTATTTTTATGCGCCGCACCATCCCCGCCGAACCCTCTGAACCTGTAGAACCCGCTCCTCCGCTTTCGCAAGTCATCAAAAGGCGACACGCCCCATGGGCTCACCCTCCTCCCTTTACTTTTTCGAAAAAATGCGATATACTATAAAACATCATCTATGGCGGTGTAGCCAAGCGCTAAGGCGTGGGGCCTGCAAGCCCCTTATCCCCGTGTTCAACTCCGGGCACCGCCTCCAACCATCCAACTCCTGCATTCGCAGGAGTTTTTTGATATCAAAAACGGGCGATCTTTTATAAGACCGCCCGTTTGATATGTCAAGAAGACTTAGGAAGGGACTGCTCACTGGCCGCTGAAAAACCGCCAGTTATCTTTCCTGCCGCTTTCTCCTTGTCAGCAACAGGCATAGCCACTCTTCCCCGCAAGCTATGATGATGCGTATCATGATCGATGCCCTTCGGCTTAAAGGCCATCAGCATGATCGAGCCAGCCACAATGAGCGCACCGCCAAACCATGACGCCGGTGCCATAATTTCATCCCAAAAAGCCCAACCGAAAATCACATGAAATAAAATTTCACTATACATTAGAAAGGAAACAACCAGCGAATTGACATGCTGAAAGGCCCATGTCATGAACATCTGCGCGGACAAGGCAAAAAGTCCCAATCCGATAACAAAAAAACAGTCCCATCCTTCCGGCAAAATCCACGACTCATTGCCAGCCATCGACAGCCCCACAAGAATGCTGAAAATCTGAAAATAAAAAACGATTTCTGTATTGGAGCGGAACCCTTTCTCAGCGAGACGACTGATCACGATGTAGGCAGCTGCAGAAAAAAAGCCGCCGCCGATTCCAAAAAGCGTATACATATTAAATGCATTGAAATTCCAGATCTGCACCACGCAAAGGGTCCCGATCGCAATGAAAAGCATCCCAGGAATCGCTTGACGGGGAAGTTTTTCTTTCAAAAAAATCGGAGACAGGAGACACATAAAGAAGGCAGCGAGCTGTGAGAGGATTTGTGAATCCCCCAGCGTCAGCCCTTCTATAGACAAAAAATAAAAAAAGAGTGCAATGCTGCCAAAAAGCCCTCGAAGGCATAACATGCACTTATGCTTCCCTGAAAAGAAATGCTCCTTCGTCTGCAGGCAGAGGAGAGGAATAAAGAAAAGTCCTACGATCCCGCGAAAGAGCGTCATCTCTCCTGATGGCATCTCCGGTAGCCACTTGGCACAGGCTGACATGAAGGTGAAGGAGAGCGAGGCAAGTATCGTTGTCACGACCCCCATGGTAATGCTGCTGCGTTTTCGTTTCTTCGACCTCAAAGCCATTTTTAACCGTTTGAATGGCTGATATATCACCCTCGGTTGTTCCATTAAATCTGCCTCTTTTCTTTCTGTTTTCTTGATTATAATGTTTGTGTGAGAGCTGATTCAATGGATAATTTGTAATTTATGTGCTTTATTGTTCGCTTTCTTTTATTTGTATTGGAAGTGAATAAGTAAGACCTGCATGACTTCCCATAAAAAAAGAGGTCATCTTTGACTTCATCAAAGATGACCTCTTTTTATCCCTAGGGAAACACTGATTCAATCGTTGTCAGATTTTACTCTTGAATTTTTATGCATAGCGAGGAATAACCTGACGCGAATAGCGAGCTATTTAAGGAAGGTTATGACGAAGCTATGTATAAAAATTCTTGTAGAATCTGACTCTGCGATTGAATCAGCGTTT
>ERZ1035048.584-NODE-584-length-11051-cov-8.679611_pt1 | contig 11051 bp, 9 predicted proteins | sample MGYA00520587_ERZ1035048 | MGnify/ENA primary metagenome ERZ1035048 (study PRJEB33766, sample SAMN09781693) | gut metagenome | biome: gut microbiome | host: Homo sapiens | place: Madagascar | study: EMG produced TPA metagenomics assembly of the PRJNA485056 data set... | reverse complement strand
GCCAATGAGTTCGAACTGAAGATTTATGAGCAATATCCGGAACAGTAATGTTTTAAAGGTAAAAAGTAAAAAGGTAAAAAAGTAAAAAGGTAAAAAGGCAGGGATGGAATTTGCTAATACTATAATTTCTTGGTTTCGTGAAAACGGCAGGGCGTTGCCTTGGCGAGAGACTCGTGATCCTTATGCCATCTGGCTGAGTGAGATTATCCTGCAGCAAACCCGCATTGCCCAGGGGTGGGAGTATTGGGAGCGGTTTATGGCTCAATATCCTACTGTGGTGGATTTGGCGGCTGCCCATGAGGATGAAGTCCTGAAACTTTGGCAGGGATTGGGTTATTATTCCCGTGCCCGGAATCTCCATACGGCAGCTAAGCAGATTGTGGCACTCGGTCATTTTCCTGATACGCTTGAAGGCATCAAACAACTGAAGGGTGTGGGAGATTATACGGCAGCAGCTATCGGTTCCTTTGCTTTCGATATTCCGGCTGCTGTGGTGGACGGTAATGTCTATCGTGTCCTTGCCCGGTATTTTGGCATTGATACTCCCATCAATTCCACGCAGGGCAAAAAGGAGTTTGCAGCCTTGGCGCAGTCTCTGTTGCCTTCATCAAAGGCTTCTGTTTCTCTCTCGTCTTTCTCTCCGGCTTCCGATTTTCAATCGTCTTTATCTTTGGTTGCAGCCTATAATCAGGCAATGATGGATTTTGGTGCAATTCAGTGCACCCCTCAGTCTCCGAAATGTCTGCTCTGCCCACTTGCTGAAACCTGTGAGGCGATGCGAACCAATCGGGTAGCCGAACTGCCTGTCAAGCAAAAGACCATGAAGGTGAAGACCCGTCATCTTTCCTATATATATATAAGGTGTAAGGGTGAGACTGCCATTCATCGTAGGGGAGAGGGAGATATTTGGCAAGGATTATGGGAACCTTTCAATGCTTCAGATATCGCTGAAGCCTGTGCCTCGCCTTCTTCCGCACAGGCATCTCTATCTTCCACAAAGTTTTCGACTTCTCTCACGAAGCTTTCTTCTTTCAAGAAAGAACTTGCAGCAGACCTTCACTTGTCAAACGTAGATGCCCTGCAGCTGCTGGCTCAGGATGTGAAGCATGTCTTGACCCATCGCATTCTTTTTGCTGACTTTTACCTGTTGGAAACCGATGTCCATCCCCAGCTTCCCGACGATTATATCTGGATCAAGGAGGAGGAAATAGAAGACTATGGTATTCCAAGACTGATAGAACTCCTGCTTGAAAAGATTTCTTGCAAATAATATCCCACATATTTTTCTTCGTGGTGTTTTTTTGTCCCACAGATTTCACAGATTAACACAGATCTTTATGAGATAAAAAATCTGCGTGAGAAAACCCTCACCCGAAAAATCTGTGTACATCTGTGAAATCTGTGGGACCATATTCCACTCTTAGGGGGTATCTGCATCGAACGAATAGGTCGCTTCCGCGTAAATCCGTGGGTAATCGCCTCAGCAGGAACCCTCCGACTAAATTCCGTGCCATCCGATGAATAAAAAAACTATGTAAATCCGTGGGACTTTTAGATCATATAGGATGTTCCAATCAAAATTTACGCATAAAATATGTTAAAAAGAATAGAGAATCAAAATAAAATCCTTATATTTGTAGCCATAATAAGAACGTTTAGTGCCTATTGGTCATCCTCGCACTATAATTACTAACTAACTTGCTCTTGGGGATGGAGCGAGTATAATGCTTAAGATCCTATGAAGAATAAAAGTATTTTAGTTTCATTACTTTCCATGGCAGTGATGTTTTTCGCAGCATGTGGAGATAGTTCAAATGATCCAGTAGATCCAAACCCAGGAGGTGGAAATGAAGGTGGCGGTACCGAAACAATCGTTACTGCAGCCCAGGCAAAACAGAGTTTGGACAGAACCTCTCAGGAATTGTTGTCTAAAATTAGTGCCAATGAGTTTGAGGAATACAAACAGATGTTGGATGTAGATGTCAGCGATAAGGCAGGCGTTATCCAAGACTGGTTTGAGGCTTGTGTCGAAGCTTGCGAGATTAAAGCCAACCCCGATAATCATCTTTGGAATGCCGCTAATTTCGTGGGCGAGTTTGAACTCCAGCAGGGTACTTGGGTACAGACCAAGAAAGGTGGCGACCATCTCAGCTTCATCTATCATGATGCTCAGCAGAAGAAATGTGTTATTACGCTGAAGGCAAGTGCTGAGGCTACAGAGATTCATCACTCTGTTTTTGATGATGAAGATTGGGAATGGACTGGTAGTCAGGAAATCGTAACAAGGTATGAAAACCGCTTCATGCTCCCTAAGCAGATTGATATTACTGCTACTCGTGAGGGCAAAAATATGGGTACAGTTTCTGTTACTTCTCAGGTGAAGACCGGTAAGGAAGTGGATTTGTCTAAGGATGAAGTGGATGTAACTTCTGTCGTTACCATCGGTGCTTTCAAGGCGGAAGTGAAGAAGGCTGTTTATAAGGCTGGCAAGACTGCTGAGGCTAAGGTTGTATTCAGCAAGAATGGTGAGGAACTCATCACGCTGGAAGGCAACGGCAATGGTAATATTACTCCAAGCGGTGAGAAATCTGAATTCGGTCAGATCAATATCACCATGAATATCTTGGGCAAGGCGAAGATTGTCTGCAAGATCCTGGATGGTACCTTGTTCTATAATAATTTGGATAAGGCTGATAGCAATTATAATAATGAGAGCACATTTAAGCTGTTTATAGAGAATGCTAACAAGCAGATGGATGCAAAGCTCTATCTGGATGGTGCTTCTTCTCCTGCTGCTAAAATCTATCTGGCTCCATACTTGGATGAGGAGTATGGTAACTACAAGTACTGGGATTATGAATACTGGTTGGAGTTCACCGATGGTTCTAAGTATTCTTATGAGGATTACTTTGATGAGCAGAATTTCAAGACAGTTTCAGACAAGATCCAGAGCCTCATTGATGATTTCAAGAATTTGTTCGACTTCGATGAAGTAGATGATGAAGTTCATCCCGTCATTCCAAAAAAGTAATTCCTGTATAAATACAGGCAAATCATCATTGTTTTAGATAAACAATCAAAGACAAATAGTGAATAGAAAGATATTCTTCTTATTCCTTTTGGGAATATTAAGTGCAGAGAAAAGCGTGTCGGCAATAGTTGCCGACACGCTTCATCATTATCAGCTCCAGGGAGTTGAAATCACCGGAAAGAAAGTGCGTTCTTCGCTCAAAGAGATAGAGGGTGCTAACGTCATCAATATGAGTCTGATGGACGATATGCCCCGTATTCTCGGCAATGCGGACCCTATGCACTATGCCCAACTGTTGCCTTGCGTGCAGACCAATTCTGAATATGATGCCGGACTGCATATCCAGGGATGCGACAATTCTCACAATTTCGTTTCAATCGGTGGGGCTCCTGTCTATAATGCTGCCCATCTGTTAGGTTTCTTCTCCGTCTTCAATGCCGGACATTTCAATGACATGAGTCTGCGCAAGTCTTCTTCTTCAGCCGACTTCCCCAATCGTCTCGGTGGAAGCTTGGATCTGCGTACACCTACTTGGATCTTGGGCGAGGATAGTATGCAGATGAAAGCCGTCCATGGTGAAATTTCTGTCGGCCCGATGTCCTCTCAGGGCACACTCAAGTTGCCCGTAGGCAAGCGCTCCCTGCTCTTGCTATCGGCACGTGCAGCCTACCTCAACCTGCTCTATTCCAAATGGCTCGAAGTGGAGGAAGATAGGGTCAACTATGATTTCTCTGACTACAATTTTTCTTTCATCACCCAACTCAATGCCCATCATGTACTGAAATGGGAGGCTTATTGGGGATATGATCGTGTGAAACTCACCCAGGCTGACTATGGATTGAGTGCCAAACTGAGGTGGAACAATACGATGGCTGCACTGCATTGGTATTCGAAATGGGGAAATGTGAGTTCCGAACAGATGCTGTATTACTCCCGTTACGCCAATCGGATAGGAGTTGACGAACTTTCTTTTGATGTGGGCTTGCGTTCTTGGATCTATGATATAGGCTATAAGGGGGATGTGAAATGGGGAAATCTGAAAGGAGGTTTGGAAGTAATCAGACATGATTTCCAACCGCAGAAGATCTCTCTGGAGGGAGAGTTTGCCAATGATATTCCTGCTCAACCTACACAGTCTTCCGTGGAGTCGAGTGCTTATGCTCTCTATCGTCAACCGTTAGCGGCGAATCTCTCTTGCGAACTGGGTCTGCGGGCGAGTCTTTATCATCATCAGACCCGTTATTATGGTTTGTCACCTAACTTCAAGCTCCTTTGGAATCCTACTTCCCAAAGTAAGTTGAGCCTGCATGTAGGCATTCATCGCCAATATCTGTTCCAGACAGGGTTCTCCTCGTCCGGATTGCCATCCGAGTTTTGGTTTTCAGCCGATAGTCTGCGCCGTCCCCAGTATTCCTATAATGCCTCTTTGCAGGGCGAGTTCTGGCTTTTCGACAAAGAATACCGCCTGAGTACGGAAATCTATTTCAAGTCGCTGCAACATCAGATAGAAAATACGGGCAATGTCTTTGACATCGTCTATTCTTCCTATTCCCTGGATGGTTCGTTGCTCTATGGCAAAGGTTGCAACTATGGTTTCAATCTGCTGCTGGAAAAGAGGAGGGGAAAGTTGACGGGCTGGTTGAGTTACTCGTGGGGAAGAGCCAGGAGAAAGTATGATGATGGAAATTATCAGGGCTGGTTTCCTGCCAATCACGAGCGTGTCCATGAACTGAATGCAGTAGCCACCTATCATCTCGGTAACAGATGGAACTTTGGCGGTACATTAGTGGTAGCTTCAGGCACTCCCTATACCCATATCAACTATGCCTACCTGGTGTCCAATAATCTCCTGACGGAATATGGTGAACATAATGCAGCAAGAATGAATCCGTATATCCGACTCGATCTGTCGGCAAGTTATGATTTCGTCAACAGGGGCGACCGCAGGAGTGGAATCAATCTCTCGCTCTATAATGCTACGCTCCATAAGAATGATTTGTTTTATCGCATCAAGGTGTATGATGGTCATGTCAGATATGGAGTGTTCCGTTTTCTGATGCCAATCATGCCATCCATTAATTACTATTATAAGTTTTAAACACGATGATCCGTTTTTAGATATGAAGGAAAGATTAAGATATTTTGCAGGGAAATGGTTTCTCTCAGTGGGCTGCTTGCAGGTTTTCATCCTGCTGAACTGCTGTCTGCTGAGCAGTTGTTATGATCATGTGGAGACCTCTACCGATAAGCTTCTTGTGGTGGAGGGCTGGATAGATGCAGGCGATTTCCCGAAGGTAAAGTTGACCAATACAGTTTATCTGAGCAAGAATGAACTGATGCTCGATAGTCTTTCCAACTATCTGGAGCGCTGGGCAAAGGTAACCATCTCCGACGGTACCCGTACAGAGACCATGGTGGGCAGGTATGATCGCAATTATTTCCCACCTTTCGTCTATACCACTTATGATATGCGGGGCGAGATAGGTAAGGAATATACATTAAGAGTAGAGACACCTGATGGACAGGTGGCAGAGGCTACAACGACCATTCCGGAGCCGGTAGTTATCGACAGTTTTCATGTAGAGCAGGCGATGGTGGACAGTTTGTATCAGATTTATGCTTACACAAGTTGCAAGCAGCGATGCAAACTCTTTTCCCAAGTGATAGGAAAGGATAAGGAATTTCTTTCTGCGGAATTGGGATTGATGAATGCCGGAATGATAGGTGCGGAGGGGAAAGTTTCCGTTCGCAGAGGTCGTTCCAACTTGATCAAGAAAAGGGATCCTTATTTCCGTGAAGGTGAAACGGTGCGTGTGAAGTTTGCCACGCTCGATTCCACCTCGTATGAGTATTGGCGCAGTTTTGAGGATTTGGCAGCCCTCTCCCGCGTCCCACTCGTACCCGTCAGCACCAATCTGAAGTCAAATGTAAGAGGTGCGTTGGGGTACTGGTGCGGTTATGGTGCCACTTTCTATTGGGTTCAAATACCGAAAAAAGAAAATGGCAGAAAAGTCAATGATTAATAATTCTGTGCTTCAATCTGGAAGTAGCTCTGAGGGTGGTTGCAAACTGGGCAAATCTCAGGAGCCTGCTTGCCAACTACGATATGGCCGCAGTTAGAGCACTGCCAGATGCAATCGCCATCACGAGAGAAGACGAGCTTGTCCTTTACATTCTTCAAGAGTTTGCGATAACGCTCCTCATGATGCTTCTCGATTTCAGCAACCATTTCAAACTTGGCTGCAATCTCCTCGAAACCTTCCTCATGAGCCTCTTTTGCCATGCGTGGATACATTTCAGTCCACTCATCGTGCTCACCATTGGCTGCAGCTTCCAGGTTCTTCTCTGTATCCTGGATAGCACCGCCCTCCAAATACTTGAACCACAACTTGGCATGCTCTTTCTCGTTAGCAGCAGTCTCTTCGAAGATGTTAGCGATCTGAACATAACCATCTTTCTTTGCCTTGGAAGCAAAGTATGTATATTTGTTACGAGCCTGTGACTCACCAGCGAATGCTTCCTGTAAGTTCTTTTCTGTTTTTGTTCCTTTTAATTCTTTCATAATGTATCTGTTTAAAAGTTAATAATCTTATTCCTAACTTCTTTGCAAAGATATTGTAATCTTTCCAATATTGCAAATTTCGAGAAATCTTTTTTCTTCTATTTTGCAACTTTTAACGGAAAAGCGTACTAAATGCAAGCTTTTGGCTACACATTTAGTACGCTTTATCTTTAGTTTTTCATATCTGAATTTAATATTTCAGTTTAGTATCTGATCAACTTGCGAGTCGCATTTCCCTGTTTGATGATCACGACACCCTTCATTCCGGAGGTGGATGTCATCTGTCTTCCATCGATAGTGAAAATCTGGTATGGCAGGTTGAAATCAATCTCACCGCGGTTATCGGTTGTGATGACAGGAGTGTTGATGCCAGTAGAAACCTTAGTGCCTGTGATATTCAGTTTCTTGATTTCCCAGTATGGACCGATCTTGTTATCGCTTGTATAGTGGAAAGCGAGTTTCACCTTGCCGCCACAATATTGAGACAGATCCAGGTCATAGTCTGCAAAAGTCCAGCTGTCCTTGCTTGGTACAGCCAAGTCAGGTAATTTGCTGACAATCTCCTCGCCGGTTTCCGAATCTATCACTGTTGCCTCAACAGAGAGATATTTCAAAGCATTTCCCTTGGCGAAATTGATGGCCTGATTGATGGTCATGGTGGCATGTCTGTAGTCCGTCAGATCGATTTCCGGCAAGAAAAGATAAGCGTCTGCGACATGGTTCTTTCCTCCTGAGTAAGCAGTTCCTTTCCAACCAAATTGACTGTCTTGTTTCCAGATGGAGGTGTTACTGCTTTCATTCTTAACAATCTTTTCAGTACAGCCACCTTTTCCACTGGTAAAGTCGGCACTGTAGATGTTATCAGGTTCGTCAGGAGAAGGAGTGATGGTACCTCCGCCTCCACCTTCACCATCCTTATAGTCGGTGGATTTCACGGTTGTTTCCGGATTGAAGGCATAGTTGATACTGTCACCCCATACATATTCCATCAGGTTAGGAAAATCCACGTATGGGTTTCTGTTGCCTTGTATCTGATAGACATCCTCGTTGCGTTTAATCTCAAGAGCATCAGGCTTGTCTCCCTTAGCCCATTGGATAAACAGCTGGTAAGCCCATGGTTGGAGGGTAGGGTAGGCACCTTGCTGTAGAATCTGATGCGCTTTGTCACCACTCCAGTTGTAGTTCTGGTAGGTGGTTGCCATATACATATAACCACGGGCAAAGTCGCCTTTCCAAAGATTGGCAGGTTCCCAATACCAATTACCATCATTACCTTTTCCAACCTTTGTCCAGCCATTACCCCTGTCTCCATTCACAATGGTACCCATAGGATAATTGCTTTTTGTGGAATTAATTCTGCTCTCACAAGGCATGAGGTTGTAGAGGTCTTTGTATGCCTGACTTTTGGCACCTCCCCACCAGCTCTTCGGGAAGGAATGTTCGATATTCATTCCTGCCCCCACAGCACCTTGTGAAGTAGATTTCACCCATTCTTTCTCAGCAGAGTAGCGGTCGATGAAATAGCCACGCTCATCCCGGTCAGTATCCCAGAATCCCCACCAGGTATGCCCCTTTCCACTACCATATTCAAGAACCTTAGCGTCTTTGATGATATTGTATATGGCCGTTTTCAGTTCTGCTCCTTTCTTACCTTTGAGCGAGTTGTAATATCCATCAGGAATTTGTGCCAGAGATGGAATGGCTGGCAGGACAGCTGCGACAATCGCCAGTGTCCAATGTAGTAATCTTTTTCTCATAACAATTTATCTTTTAGTTGCCCAAAAAAAATAATTAGAATTCTGAATCACATGGCAAAAATATAAATAAAATCCGATAATCCCCTCCTTTTCCCAATTTATTTTCATATTGTCGCAATTATTTATTATATATGATATCCAGAGAGTGTAGGGAAATATAGATGGTTACTGTCGAAGTGTGTCGTTGAATGTCGTTCTTTATAGCAACCTAACGAAGCGCTTTTATGCACCTTAATGATGCGCATCATTAGCACTTATAAAAGCGCATCATTAGCACCTAACGATGCGCATCATGAGAGTTCATTAAAGCACATCTTCAATAGAGTGTGCTGGTTCGCCCAAAAATTCCTCGATAAGTTTCACCTCACGTATGGTGAGAACCGGCTTGCTGAAGGGGTGTTGAGGCTGGAGGAATGTGTGGTGGTAAGGGATTAGAACTTCTTTTTCAATACATAGAGGGCTCCTGCCAATAAGCTGATGCCGCATATCCATGATACGACAGCACTGCCGAATATGCCCAACTGTTGGGTGAAACCTGCTACCAGGAAGGTGATGAAGGATACCGTGGCTACCGTGAGGGCATAAGGCAACTGGGAGGATACGTGATGCACATGCTTGCACTCGGCGCCGGCACTTGCCATGATGGTGGTGTCGGAGATTGGGGAGATATGATCTCCACACACTGCTCCTGCCATACATGCTGAAATGGAGATGATGCGAAGCGGCTCGGCGGCTGGGAATACTGCGATGCAGATTGGAATCAGTATGCCGAAGGTGCCCCATGAGGTGCCTGTGGCAAAGGCTAAGAATGCTGCCACGATGAAGATGATGGCTGGTAAGAGTTGCTGCAGTCCGGCTGCACTGTTGGCTACTACGCCTGATACGTATTCTGCTGCTCCCAATGAGTCGGTCATGCTCTTCAACGTCCACGCCAATGTAAGGATCAGTATGGCTGGTACCATCGCCTCGAAGCCTTTGATGAGGCTACTCATGGCATCGGTAAACGCTAATGTCTTGCGGGATACAAAGAGGATGATGGTCAGGATGAAGGAACCTAATGAACCGATGACCAGTCCTACAGAGGCATTGCTTGCAGCGAAGGCATCTACGAAATGATGGTAGTTGTCGCTGGTTGCATCAAAGTATCCGCCGGAATATACCATGCCCGTCATGCAAAAGATGATGAGCAGGACTATCGGTATCACAAGGTCGGCTACGGAACCCTTGCTGGCTGTTGCCTCTTCGCCCTTCTTGGCTCCCACACCATGTTCTACGATGTGCAGTTTGGTGCCGCTCACTTCGTCGAGCTTTCCTCCATTGGTTCTTTCATACCATTCCTTCAGTCGGGCATCGTATTTGCTCATCGCCTTGAAATCAAAGTCCAACCAAACTATACCAAACATGAAGAGGATGGTAAAGAAGGCATAGAAATTGAAGGGAATGGCCTTGCAGAAGAGGGCGAGTCCGTTCTCTCCTCCAGAAACGAAACCGGAAACAGCTGCAGCCCAACTGGAGATCGGGGAGATGATGCAGACGGGTGCTGCCGTGGAGTCGATGAGATAAGCTAATTTTTCCTTGGTCACGCCATTGCGAACGGCGATAGGGCGCATCACTGAACCTACCGTGAGACAGTTGAAGTAATCGTCGATAAAGATGAGTATGCCCAACAGGATGGTGGCTATCTGAACCCCCATCTTGGTCTTCACGTGCTTGGATGCCCATCTGCCGAATGCTGCTGAACCTCCAGCCTTGTTCATCAGGGATACGATGGATCCCAATAATACCAGAAATATCAGGATGCCGACATTCCATGGGTCTGAGAGACAATGTATCAGTCCGTATCCTTTGGTTTCATCTCCTTCTATGACGGTATGGTTGGTGAGATGGACGAGAAATCCGTCTAAGCCCGTACCCATAGATATGCAGTATTCTACGGCTCCTAAGATGATGCCGATGAAGAGTGAAGAATAAACTTCCTTCGTTTTCAGAGCCAGTGCAATGGCAACGATAGGGGGAAGGAGCGACCATGCGGTGCCTATCATATTGTAATCCATAATTTTATTGCTGTATATTATATATTAATAATGTATATGATTCTTTTCGATGGCAAAATTAAGAAGAATATCCCGAATGAAAAAATAAAATGCTTGAAATTTCAGAAAAAAGTAAAGATATGCTGCGTTTATGTAAAAATGTCAGTATCTAAGAGTGTCAATGTGTCAGCCTTTCTGGTTTGGCACATTTTTCGTATATGTCGTGGGTGTGAAGCATCGGGTCTGATTCCGGTGTAAATGCAATCATATGTCATAACAATTAAAAAATATAGAATCATGAATATTAAACCATTAGCAGACAGAGTACTGGTACTTCCTGCACCAGCCGAGGAAAAAGTAGGTGGAATCATTATCCCTGATACAGCAAAGGAGAAACCACAACGTGGTAAAATCGTTGCTACAGGTAAGGGTACGAAGGATGAAGAGATGATTCTTAAAGAGGGCGATACCGTTCTTTACGGAAAATATGCTGGTACTGAACTTGAATTTGGTGGTACGAAGTATATGATGATGCGCCAAAGCGATGTGCTCGCTGTGGTAGAAGAGTAAATCTTTTAAAGGTAAAAAAGTAAAAAGGTAAAAAAGCTTCTTGCTTTTAAAGGTAAAAAAGGGCTTTTTGCTGATATTTAAATTAAAAAGAAAATATT
>ERZ1035048.575-NODE-575-length-11166-cov-12.124201_pt1 | contig 11166 bp, 9 predicted proteins | sample MGYA00520587_ERZ1035048 | MGnify/ENA primary metagenome ERZ1035048 (study PRJEB33766, sample SAMN09781693) | gut metagenome | biome: gut microbiome | host: Homo sapiens | place: Madagascar | study: EMG produced TPA metagenomics assembly of the PRJNA485056 data set... | reverse complement strand
ACATATCTGTTTGCAAAAAAGTATCCAATCGTAAAAATGAAAAAAGAAAATAAAAAATAATTGCCAACAACACTAAAATAATCAAAACCTTGGATGTAAAGGATATAAGGCCCCCAAAAAAACAATACAGTATAAAAAACAGAAAAAACGAGAAAAGCATTAATTATGTTATTTTTAATTTTGGCAATACAGAAAAGCGTAAAAAGAGATAAAACAGTCCAATAAAAAAGGAAGTACAATTCTTGATTTGTATGTATCATTAGCAAGAAAATCAAGAGAATAACAAAAAACATAATATATAATATTGATTTCTTTAATTTTATCTGTTGCATAATTCAATTTACTCATAATAAATGGCTCTTCGTGCGTAACTATGGGTAAAAATTGAAAGTAGAACACAGCTAGAGCCTTATTCTAAGCTACTTCCTGCCCAGTATCACCTCTATTAGGAAAGAGCTCGACCGCTTATATTTAACGTTTTAACGCATTTTTTGAAAAGCAAAAGTTGAGTAATCTAACTTTTTCTGTAATAAACAACTTTTTTAATAAAAAACAAATAGAACAATAAGTTATACCTCCAATAATTATCTGCATTATCAAATGATAAAGAAGATTATTATACTTAATCTTTATTAAAGAGAGTATAACATACATTATTATACCGGATAAAAAATATGGAGTGCATACTTTAATTATTTGAGAAAATGTAATAAAACTATGACACAAAAAAATATGTATTATAGTACAAGAAATTTCTGCTATAACTGTTCCTATAACAGCCCCATATAAACCATAAATAGGTATTAAAGATAGAGAAAAAACAAAATTCAGAAAAACAGAAAAAAATAAACAATAAGAAAATTGTTTATCCATTTGATTTGGTATCATGTACTGTGTTCTAATTATATTTTCAATACCTAACAGTAAAATAATAGGTGATAGAGACATCATGACAAAACCACAGTCAATAAAATTATCACCGTAGTATATTACAGAAAATAAAGTAGATACGGATAGTAATCCAAACATTGAGCCTATTCCTACAAATGCAACAAAATTAAGAGATATATTTATGTATTTAGTTTGATTTAAAATATCTCCTTTAGAAGCATAAATACAAGCTCTTGGCATTAATATAGTACCCATTACAAAAATTAAATTAACAGGAACATTTAAAATTTTATTTGCATATTCATAATAAGCGACGTTTTTTTCTGTTGATAAAAAACCTAATAAAGTTTTATCTATCATTTGGTACATTGTACTTGCTATAACAGCAGTAAAAAGAACTAAAAGTGGAACAATATGTTTTTTGATGTCATCAAATTTTATTTTTACAGGTTTTATTGTGTGAATAACAAAAGGGAAAACTAATAGATATCCAAAACACATAGATATTCCTATAACTAGAGTATAAATATCCAAATCAGACTTGTTATTTACGAAATCAAATATTAGTAAAATTTCAGAAATTTTCACTAGTAAATTTTCAAAAACAATAAATTTAAAATTTTCGATGCCATAAAATAACCAAGTTACATCAAATAATACACTAAATATAACTAATCCTTGTAAAAAAAATATGTACGTATATTTTTCGACTAATATCAAGATAAATAAAAAATATATTATTAATGCCAGTAATGTAAAAAAAACGTGAACAAAGTATAAGCTCCAAAAGGTTTTTCGCAGTTTTATATCACAATCTCTTACAGTTGCAATTACTCGCTGCCCATACTTATCTATTCCTAATCTAGCAAAACTCATAAAGCAGAATGCTATCGAATATGTGTATGTGTATATTCCTAAAGAAGTATCCCCTAAAACTCTAGTCAAATAAGGAGCAATAACAAGTGGAATTGCAAGAGTGACAATTTGATAAATCATCTGAAATATGAAATTTGACTTAGTTTTGCCTATTTTTATCATCTATCTAAATTGCTCCTTCCAAATTTTAATATTATTTTTTGGAATGATAATTGATGTTTTGAAAGATGAATTAATATAAGATGGTAATTTTTTTAATACATCATTTCTGCTTATTATAGGCAAATTGTATGATTGTTTCATATCTTCAGCTCTATTATCAACAGATAAGATAATTGTTCTAATTCCATGACGTATTGCAAAAATTCCTGCATGTAGACGGGTACCTACATAATCATAATCTTGACTATTTTTCAAAATGCATTCATATGATGATAGAGAATGACCAATTATATGAATCTTTGATATATCTGTTAATGTCCTTAAATAGTCCAAGTCACCATACCCTTGAACCCAAAAATACAAGTTATCATATTCATTTAAAAGAATATCAACCATATTTTTATCTTCAGCATTTTTTTCATTGTATGTAAGAGTAAATATCACATTATTTTTTCTTTCATGTGGAATTTTTGAACAAAAATCTTCCGTTAATCCCCATAATGTCGGACAGCCTGTATTAATAGCTTTAAATCCATTTTTTTCAAAAAAAATTCTCGTTACCTCATCTCTTGTAGAATGAATATAATCTTTAGAAAAAATTTTTTTATAAATATACTTTGTGTATGGATCAAAATAAGAAGAATTTTTGCCTATTCCTATTCCTATCGCAATAGAATTTTTATAATATGGTATACTACTTAAATTTATGCTCCAATCTGGAGAGAGTCTAAGTAAAGATGTCTTTATCATACTAGATCCACATAAAAACTTATATGAAGCTTCATCACAAGCTTTTCTTATTATATTTTTTTTTAAGTTTTGATATAAGTGAGCAATTGGGAGATGCGTACCAATTTCAGCCACTATGGAATTTGATAACAAAAATTCCATTTCTTCTTTTATATATTTCTCGATTATTAAATCACCTGAATTTAATGTTCCACCAGCTGGGTTAAAAAGTACGATTTTTTTCAAAATATTATCCTCATGATTAGCATAACGGAATGCAAATTATATAAATTTGTAATATGGCGTCAACACGATCTGATTTGAATCACATACGTGTTTGAGCCGAATTTAATCCGTTTTAGCAGAGATTTCTGCTTGTAAATTTAAGCTGTTTTTATTCATTCAGCAAAAAGTTCCTGTGTTTTAACGACATAGACTTGCTATTTCAAAATGTAATTCAGTAAAAACTGTTCGGTTAAGGCATATCTCTAATCTTTTTACAGTTTCATGCAACCTGCCTAAAGAAGTGTCGTCTCTGATAGTGTTCTCAAAGCCATTTACCTCAATATTGTCTGTAACATCATTACTTGTAGGTTCAGGCTCTTTGTATATATGGCCGCACTTAAAATTGCAAGAGATTTTGATAACTTTTTTATAACGTAGTAAATGCATCTATATATCCGGTCTCTTGTTGAGTAAGCCTACTTTGACTTCTATGGTGTTTGCGACTCATACACTGCAGTTTAAGAAACGCAACTTGTTGAAGTTCCATTAGATTTACCTTCTAGGTTTATAGGAGGTTTTCTAAGAACTTCAATGATGCAACTTAAACCTTTTCCTTTTAACCTGTTTATATAACTCGGTTTGGATTTTGTCCAACACGAGAACCTTTCTGACCATTGTTTGATGCTATTTAAACACTTTCGTTTATGCGTCAACAATGACATTATTTCGTTTAAAACAATGGAGCCATAATGAGCTGTCTTTTTAGGAGACAGAACTTTACCTGTAATACAGCTCCATGCCTTGAGCTAACAGCAGTTTCAGAGTGTACACAATTTGTGACATTACTACTAAAGCTTTAGCCAGGTTCTTATTCTTAGTTAAGGTCTTCTTAAGACCACAGAATCCTTTATGAATTCTAAAACCAATTTCGACGATCCACCTTGCTCTATATAGCCGTGCTATTTGCTCTGCGTCAGCAACATCAGCAAGAATGTTGGTGGTAAGTAAGACAAATTTTTTACTTATAGACTTGCCTTTTTCAACATAGGTATCAACTCCTGAACCTTGTAATTCCTGAGCTGATGCATCCTCTGGTAAATAAACCTTCACTACCCTGAAACCGTATCTGCTGATGCCATCTAAAGCTTTAACCTTAGCTGTAGCAACTTTAAAATCGTGGGTGCAGCCGTCTTTAAACTTATCTGAACCTACATGATCACCGTATCGGAGAATTTTACCTTTTATATTACTTCCTGTTTAGTAGCAGTACCATCATCTTCAATTTTATAAGCTTCGGTTACAGCTAGTGTGAATGCTGTAGTAAGCTTAATTAAATAATAACCATGGTAATACTCTATGCTTCTAAAGAGCTTTAATGCAGGATATCCTGCATCAGCTATTAACAGGTAGTTAGCAAGCTGAGAAACACTTATACAAGCTCTCTCAGATTTAACACCTGAGGTGATCTTGCTATTTCTCATTGCCAAAGAGCCTAAATCTAGTGTTGCATGCAACTTGATCTGAGGTGTTATCTTTCCATTATAGGAACTACTGTTGGTTGCTACCTCAGAACATCCTGTAAAGCTATACCTTTAAGGTTAGACAGTCTCTCTTTTAATACTTTTACAAGTTCAGCTCCTTCTGAGAAGTCTTGCTCTAAAGCTGTTGTATTAACAATCACATACAAATTTTATACAAATAAGAGGAACTCTTTTATAACTAAAAGTCATAGAATGGCTCCCATTTCATGAACTCTAGTTTCTCTTTAATACATATCTGCACATATCTCTCATAGATGCTCGGTATACTGAATTCTTTATCAGTTTTCATTACTTCAACAAAAGCTCGAAGTAATATGAAAGGATCCATTTTTCGAGGACGAACAATGAATCTGCTGTCTCTGGCAATCGTTCTAACTACGCTTGACTGCACAGCCTGTAAAAAAATATCAAAAAGTTGTTTAGTATTAATGTCTTTTTTAGATAAACTTTGCATTGGGTGTCTTTCTTAAAGTTTTTTTTCTATACACATTTTAATCGAAACACCTAAAATCGCCTTATCTTATTGATGTATAAATACTTTTTTATATCATCATCTATAATCACGTCTACTTTTTAAGATCCAGTACATAATTTGAGCAAAACTCTTTAAAAATTTGGTATACAGAACAACGAGATAGTTTTTAGCAGACTGCTAAAAAAGTCTGATTTAGGGGGGATTTTTCCAAAAAATTAGACGATTAAGCAAAAAGTGAAGTTTTACTATTAACTAGATGATTTTAAAATAAAAAAAAATGGGATTATCCATGTTATAACAGAAACAATCAAAAATCCAATAACAACAAGGAAATCCCTTGTTAAAATAATCTATATTCCATGTATCTTTGTCAACAGCTCGTTTTCTTATATTTTATCTAAAGATAACTTACAGCAGTATGCTCGTGATTGTGGAGCTTTAATAAGAGAACATAAGTTCTCTATCTCATAATACATTCTGTCTTCACTTACACAGATGTTTGAATCTGCAGAGAAGTCAGAGTCTACTTTATGCTCTGTACACCATTCTTACTTTTGAACTGATCATCAGAGGTAAATTAAGCACTGCTGTTACCATTGATAGTGCTATTGGTGATGATGGTAAGTCTATACCTGAGTTTAAAGGAAAGACTGTTAATAAATTACCATCAAAATCCTGTGCTGACTTAGATGTTACCTTTGCTTATGGTCATAAGAACAGAGTCATTGTCCGTTATAACCCTAACTGTACTGATGATGATAAACGTTCTATCTTAAGAACTAATATCCCAAGAGACAGACTAGGTGCTAAACAGATTTACCAGCTCTACAGGATGAGATGGGCTATTGAACTGTTTAACAAAGCTAATAAGCGTAGTAACTGCTTAAAAAGCATTAACTCCGCTAATGAGAACATTATTCTCTCTTTCATCCTGTTGTCTTTAACTGTTTCAATCATTAAAACCTATACCGGTCTTAAATGTGCCAAAGATAACAGCTTTGAATGGATTTCAATGCTAAAGCTTCATAAACAGAATGAATGCTTTGAGGGGTTATTCAAAGCCTTACTTTTCCGTAAGTCGTCCACTGTATATCAAAATTTTAAAGAACTTCTCGATGATATAGCTCTGCTCTGTCAAAGAACAGAGCCATCTAATCGAAATATTGTTAAGTTAAAAGATCTGCCCAACTTTAGTGTGGCAGATCATTAACCAACCTAAACCTTCTGCTAAAATTCCTTAAGGTCTTGGGTATAAAATATTTATCAATTAAACATACTAACTGCAATAAAACATTATCAAGAAAATTTGGGAACACAGTATAACTATTCATCGTAATAGAAATTTATCCAAAACATCTACTTTTGAATGATCAAGAATGACAATCTACTTCGCTCCCTTACCAAACAGCACAACCTTAATGGTAAGGAGAATAATCTTAAGATCTAAAAACACCGACCAGTTATTGATATACTCCATATCAAGTTTAACCACTTCATCAAAATTCTTGATATCACTTCTACCGCTAACCTGCCATAAACCTGTAAGACCTGGCGACATGGATACACGAGCCTTATGTTTAGGCTCATAGTGATTGTATTCATCAACAGTAGGTGGTCTTGTTCCTACTAAGCTCATATCACCTTTTAGTACATTTAAGAACTGAGGCAACTCATCAATAGATGTCTTTCTAATAAAATGACCTACTTTAGTAATTCTTGGATCATTTTCCATCTTGAACATTAAGCCGTTCATTTCATTTTTTGACATCAGAGATTTCTTTAACTCTTCAGCATCACTTCTCATTGATCTGAACTTGTAACATTTAAAGATTCTACCGTTTCGTCCAACTCTATTCTGAGCAAAGATAACAGGACCTTTTGAATCTAACTTAATGATTGGAACTAACACAACATACACTAAGCAAAAGATTAAAAATCCAACTATGCCACCAGTGTAGTCTAATAGGTGTTTAGCAAAAGCTTTTCTTTTAGATACAAACTTACGACTTACAGAAATGCAGTGCTGATTACCAATCTTACTTACAATAATAAATGACTTTGGCAAGTAGTCAAATAACTCAAGGTTGATCTTGATATTCACACGTATTCCCATCTCCTCAGCCTGAGAGAGTACATCTTTTAACTCTTCATGCTGCTCAAGATTTACCAGCACATAAATCTCATCTACATAATTATGGGTAATGTAATCTAGTAAATCGTGATGGGTGCAAACAGCACTTATTCCCCTGATCTTTTTATTGATAGGAGTAATCTCAGGGACTGAAATACCACAAATCTTGCGTCTCCAGTCAAAGTTCTTTAAAAGATCTTTAATTGAGTTTCTGCAGTTAGTCTCAGCTATGACTAAAACTTTACTTGAGAACTTTGAAGTTTTGTATTTTTTAACAATTAAGTACTTTATTACAGTTCTTGTAAGTAGCTCTAATACAAAGAAGTTAACTGAGAAATAAGCAATGATTAAACGCTTTGAATCAGTTAAATTATGTAATAAGAACAGAATTAAGATTAAAAAGATAATAAGTGCACAGGTAAACTGGAAAACAACAAAAACTTCTTTTAAGAAGCTTCTAAAAACAAAGCTTCTGTTTACACCTGTAAAAGCTGTAGAAAACAGATACTCAAAGATAAAAATTAAAAGATATGATCTAAATGAGTATAAGCTCAGTGTAGTTATGGCATTACCATAATAGAAAGTAAAGGCTAAAAAGAGCGACAAGAAAGTTACGATACATCCTGTTACAGCAAGGACGTTTCTTATAATCTTTTCAGAACTGTCACGATTCATAACTTACTCTCATTTAAGACTAAACTTGCTCTTCTGGATTTACCCTTTTTAACAAATTTAGTTTTTGTATTTTAAACTATTATACACACACCAAAATACAGCAACTTATATCTATTAGATTACCTAATTGCCAATTATCAAAATTTGCAAATTACCTAACCTAATTGAGATACACCTGTCATCTAATATCCTGCACACGTATGCGACGGAGACATCTTCTTAAATGACACAGAAACTCTCGATATACAGATATCCTGTATTCTGTACCTTAATTGTTTAATTTTATTCTTACTTTATCAAAATCATTGAAAAGTATATCTTTGTATACTTTGTACGCTCTGGGGGGGGTAAAGACAAATTAACGCGTTATTTTTCTTAATCTTTATTTATAGTAATTAAAAGGCTCAGAGAAAGCTTATAGAAAAGTAAAGTACTTTTATAAGTTTTATACAGCTACTTTTAGTTTCTTTTACTTTTCTTTATGCTTCATCGCTTTAAGAATAACCGCATCATCTACATTTCAAAGAATGTGCAATTTTTAATATTCTTAAAGAAATTTCTTAAAGAAAAACTTCAAAGCTTTTACTTTGATGAATGTAGTTCTTTTATGATGCATTAAATCCATTAAGTTCTACACAAAAGTCAATTACTTTGAGTTATTGTAGCTTTTTTTAAGAGCCTTTTTTGCGTCAATATTTTTATTCGCTTTACATCCTGTGAGCACATTATACATTTACATCATAGTATTTGCACCTAAAAAATTTGCATAGTTAATTTTATGTAAAATTAAGTTATTCGTTTTATTAGGTTTCACCTTTTTTAAAGGAACTTTGTCTACTTTTCAAAAGAACTTTTCTCAGCTTTTTTTAAGAAACTTTCCTCTATAAGCGTCAATTCATCCTCTTTTCAAGGATGTCTCTTTTAAAGCCTGTTCTTCCTTTTCTAGCGGGAAACCACTTTCTTCAAAGACACTCTTTTCTTCAAAGGCAAGCATCGCTTTAAAGGAGACTTCTTTCTTCCACATCAACTTTTTTCAAAGAAAAGATCTTTCTTTAAAGACCTTCCATACCTTCAAAATAAAGATACAGCCCAATTTTGGTGCAAAGTATTAGGAGGTAATCTAATATGCTCTATGCGTAAACAATACCCAGTACCTCTAGCTTATAAGTTTTTAAAGTCTCAAACTCGTTTACACATTTCTCAAGAACTGATACATCAAGTTTTTCACAAACTAAAGTTGCATCACATTCAGAGATTTGCTTTATGTTATAGTCCTTTAAAACCTTAACACTTATCCCCTTTGCATTCATTACTTTTTCAATAATTGATACAGCATTGTCAATTTCTTTCTTCTCAAGAGTTGAAACAATGGCTATGCTCTTCTTATCTTTAGATAAAAGCTCTAAAGATTCTTTTAACTTTTCAATTTCATCAGGATCTTCTTTTGAAAATGATGCTTCATGTAATACAGCAATATTCTCTAATTTAAAGAGATCCTTTAAGTAATCTTTTGAGTTTAAACGTCCACTAAATAGATACTTCATACCAAAAATTACAATACAGATAAATAAGCCAAAGGCAAAACCTGCTACGGCAAAGACGACCAACTTTTTAGCTTTATAAGCTTCAAGTGTTACTAATTTGTCATCCTCAGGAGGAACTGGCAACACAGTATTACTAATCTGATTTCTCTTAGCATCAATTGCCTTTTCATCATTTGTTACTGCTGAGTCTTTATCCTCTTTAAGCTTAATTAAGCTTGGATTATAGGTATTCTCAAAAGAGATCTGCTTAGTTCTGATTACATACTCACTGTTGAAGAACTCAGTAAATTCTTTATCAAAGATTTCTTTTACTTTTTCTAATGAAGTTACAGCATCTTTTGAATCACCTTTTAAAGAAATCACAAATGAGTAGCTGTCAACTGCATTAAATCCTACTAACTCATATACAGGCTCTTTGGTGTACTCAAGCTTTAAGCCTAAAGCATCAGCAAATAAAGTAACGTACTTTTGAGTAAACAATAAGTTATTAGCAAACTTAACCACAGTTGACTCGTTCTCTAGCTGATCAGCAGAATTAGCGTTAGCATCATTACCCTTGTTTTCTAATACCCTTCTAACAGTGGCTGCATTGGTCTTGGTAGACTTACCATTCTTCTCACGGATGTTGTAGTAAAAGTCTGCTTCCCAGTAACTAGCTGGATCCAGACCATAGAGTTTAGATTTTTCTAAATACTCATGTTTACCCTTAAGACCATTTTCAAGGACTTTAATTTCTGAAGCTAAAACCTTCTTAACATTTCTAGCATCACTGATCTTAGTCTGGTATTCAGATTGCTGAGCATCAAAATCCTCAGCATAAAGACGGTAACTTACCTTTTCTTTTTTCTTAACAATCTTACCATCAGGCTCTTTTACTACACGTTCAATAGTAAAGAGCTTATCAACATCCTCTAATGGAGTTGATGAGAATTCAAAACGACAGAATTTATAAGCACAAGCCAAGGCTGCAAATACAATTCCGCTTATAAGAAGGATCTTGTACTTTGACAATATAAATCTAAATAGACGAACTAAATCAATTTCTACTTCTGTATTTTGTTCATTCATGGTTCAAGACCCCTGAATTCCTTTTACTTATCAATTAAATTTGCTTAAAACTAAAAATCATTTAATTCTCTAAACTTATTTTCTAAACTTAAAAGTAACTTAAAGCTGTAGACTACTTTTTAAGACAACTTGTTTTTTTAAGATATCAATTTTCAAGATACCTTATTTTCCCACATAGTCTTTTAAGAGATTTTTAAGACTTAAAGATCTCTTAAAATTAAAAGACTAATAAATACAAGCGACTTAAAAGTCTTTTAAAGAGATCCTTAACAAAATCCTTAAAAACTCTATTTACAATACCTAACACTGCCCTGAAAAAACATCTGCATGCAAATCATAAAAAAAGTAAAATACCGCAGTGTCTTATCAGTACATGTGTGCACGTAAATGCACATGTATTAAGTAAAGTTCCTGCGATACAGAAGTTTTACAAAACAAGTATCAATAAAAAAATATCTAAAGTTTTTTCAAGATTTACTGCAAGCTTTATTGCTCAAACTACAATGCTTTATGCCTTTATGAGATAAAGTCACAATGTCACTAAATCTTGAGCTTATGTTTACCTGCCTAAAATGCTGGCATCAACATTCATAGCTTCATTACATTACTTTTAAGAGCTTTAAAAAGTTTAAAGATCTTTAAGCAAATATATTTATCTGAGATTACTTATCTGATTTTTAAATCTAAGAAAACTAAAGTTGCAAACTCTGATGCATAAATTGAAGCTTATGCTTTAAGTTACCAACGAAAGCTACACCTCTGTAAATGCTCACAGAGCACCCTTAAAAATAAAAATCCAAATTTTTCATTTTTATTTTCAATTCATCTCCTGCTACAAGTAATAAGCCT
>ERZ1035048.570-NODE-570-length-11219-cov-4.160247_pt1 | contig 11219 bp, 8 predicted proteins | sample MGYA00520587_ERZ1035048 | MGnify/ENA primary metagenome ERZ1035048 (study PRJEB33766, sample SAMN09781693) | gut metagenome | biome: gut microbiome | host: Homo sapiens | place: Madagascar | study: EMG produced TPA metagenomics assembly of the PRJNA485056 data set... | reverse complement strand
GGATATAATTTTCTTGCCATAATCAAACGCTATCTAATGAATTGCAAATATACATTAAATCCCTGAAACCGCCAAGTATTTCTACGATTTTAACAAAAAATAAATCCCGGCCCAGAGATTTCGTTAGGAATCTTTAAGTTTTTCACCAAAGGCTGCTGCAATGTGGGTTAAGAAAAATGAGGGTGTGTCATAAGTCCATGACACACCCTCATATCACTCCAGGCGGAAGATTACTGAGCTGAAATCGCCTGATTGCGAATCTCGATGTAATAGCTGCCTGCCATATCACTGAACTCAAACTTCAGTATGCTGAACTGGGTGGCTGCATCGGATACGCCCGTAACCACAAACTTTGCCTTTACAGGAATGCCCTTCACCAGACGGATATTGGAATACTGACCCCATGTGCCGTTGGCTACAGGCGACATGTCACCGTTCAGACGGCATGCCTCACCCTCGTTGTCATAGATGGTAACCGTGCCGGAAGTATCAAACTCCAAATCCTTGCCGCCCGTGTTCTTCAGCATCGCCGTGATAATCACATTGTCGCCCAAGCGCTTGCACTCCTTCAGGGTGAATGCCAACTGAGGCATGGTGCACACAATGTTGTCGGCACTGGTGTTTACCACTGCAGCAGGAGTCTTCGCGCCGATGTTCCAGGTAAACTGCTCGGACGAGTTGTTGAACTTGCCCTTGATGACGCACGATCTGATGCTTGCCACCGAGCGCTCCACATCCTTCACTACCACCGTGAGCTTCACAGGAACCTTTGAAGGGATGTTCTTGTTGCTGTAAGTGCCCATACGCTCGCCACCCACGATAAACTCGATGGTGTGCTTGGCACTCTTGCTGTCCACCGCATAGGTGTTGTTGCTGCCGGCATCAAACCACAACGGGGCATCCTTGCCCAACTGGCTTGTGAGCACATAGTTGATGTGCACATCATTGCCGTTGCGCTTGCAGTCGGTGTACTTCAGCGTACAGTCAGGAATGGTTCCGCTGGCATCATCATCCAACAGCGTGCTTGCCACCTTGCCCAAAGTCTTGAGCCATTTCTGTGCCTGAATCTGCTGAACGCCTACACAGGCAAACAGCAGGATAAATACGATCAGTTTTTTCATACGTATCTTGTTTTAAAATGAATAATCCGAAATATCTTGTATCTAAAAATGAATCATCTAAAATAGCTTGGATTGCTTCCAGGTGGAGGTCAACTCGCCCGATGCATTCACCGATGGTGTCTGACTCTTCTCGTTGACGACGATGGATTTCTGTGCCACCTGCGTCCTTACGTAGTCGAAGAGTTCGCCGAGGTTGTATTGCCCTTGGTTTCCTGCAACTTCTTGAGCAGGAAATAGGTGAAGAGTCCGTGGCGCTTCTCCCGGTAAGGATAGGCCGTCTCGTTGCCCTGTGCCGCACTTATCACCAGCATGTTTCCCTTGGGAGCCTCAGCCTTCGACTTGATGGCCACGCCTCGGGCAGAAGCCAGCATGCCTTCGCCTCGCTTGGATCCGCTGAAGCAGGCATCCATCACCACCGTCACATTCTGGGAGCCCAGGGCATGGAGCTGGTCATAGAGCTTGCCGATGCTGTAGCCCGTGGCCAAGATGCTGCTCTTGCCGTCTACGGGCAGCAGATAGGCAGTGCCGTTGCTTTCGTCAGGCACGCCATGTCCGGCATAATAGAAGATAAACCTAGCCTCGTCGCCATAGGCCTTGGCGATGTTCTGCATCCAGCTGATTTCTGCCAGGATATTGTTGAGCGTGGCATCCTGGCGCACGTGCACATTCTCCTGAGGGATGCCCAGCGTCTTGGTGCAATACTGGCTGAAAGCCACTCCGTCGTTGAGGGCGAACTCCACGTTCACCTCCTCCTCGTAGTTCTCGTTGGCGATGATTACGGCAAAGGTCTTCTCCTGCTTCGCCTTGGAAACGGGGATGTCGATATCCACATCCGACCTCAGATTGCCTGCCAGTGCCTGGAGATGATTGGTTTTCCTGGCTCTGTTCATGCGGCTTCCGTCCTGGTTCACTATTTCCTGCGCGCTGGTAGAATCGGTTCGCATCACCACCACGCGCCCCTTCTTGCCCACCGAGATTCTCTGAGCCTCGGCAGGCTGCGCCGCCATGCACAGCAGAGCGACAAGACTTGCGAGATATAGATAGATTTTCATAAGCTTCCTGTTATTTACCAATTATCATCAAAGCCTTCAGAAGAATCGGCGAGCAGAGCTTCCTTCATCACGTCGATGATGGAGTTCTGGAAGGCAGAAGCCATCACGAAAGCCTTGCTGGAAGCCTTCTTGTGCTTGTCTTTCTGCACATAAGGATAGCACATGTTGATGTCCCATTCCTCGTCGGTGCCCTTGGTTTGCTCGGAGCTTTCCTCGGCTTCTTCGCCTGTGGCTACAGATGCCAGGGTGCTGGCTATGGCACTGGTCCATCCTCCGCCGGCGGTAACGGTAACCAGATAGGAACCCATATATACGCTGATGCGTGCCTTTTCTTCCTTTACGTCTACTCGGATGTAAGGGGCGATGTCTACCTGATAATGGTTCATTCCGGCATTCTGAATGGCCACTTTCTCGATGTAGGCACGTGCCACGATGAGTCCTTCTTCCTTGTTTTCCTCCTGTATCACGCCGTGGGTATCCTTGCTCTTGAAGGCTTTCTTGAACCAGGCCATCGCCTTGCCGTAGATCTGGTCTTTCGTCTGTCCGGTGCAATCAATCACTTCCTGGTAGTTGAGTCGGTTCTTGTTGTCGAGAGCCACCTCCTGATGCAGGTTGTCAGCCGCCTTGGTCCAGTTGTCGCCATATTTATCCTTGGCGTATTTCTCAAGTTGGTCGGCGCTGAATGTCTGTGCGCCGGCAGTGAGTGCGAGTGCAAAGAGGATGATTGCTGTGAATATTTTCTTCATTTTCTTTATTATTTATAAGATGATTATTTTTTGTTCATGTTAAGTTCTCTATGAGTTCTTATGAAGTTCGCTACTGCAAAATTAAGAAATAATCTCGATTTTTCAAAGCTCTGAGCATTCATTTTTACCATTTGGTGCCTTTTTACGCTATTTTTTTACCATTTGACGCATGGCCGTAACAGAAATGAAGTTTTTTCAACGGATTTATCAGCCATTTCAATTTCAGTTATTTCAGTTTTCAGGGAGCCATCATGAGGTACTTATAAAATGAGAAACATGGTATGGGTAAACAAAAAAGCTTCCTCTCAACGGAGAGAAAGCTTTCTTGTTATTGTAGCTTGCGTATCCATCACGGACACTTTTCTTCCATCAAGGGTATACCCCTCTACCTTATTCGATGAGGCATCTCTTGGCTTGGATATGATCATCACGCCCCAAACTGGCGAATAGATCTTCACATTCTTCATACTCTTCTCTTTCACCTTGACATCTTCCATGCCTGCTGTGCTGCGAGTCTGCGTCAGGAAGTATCTGCCGTGTTCGTTTGGCTGCACCTTGATTTCTTCGCCATCCTTTATCTCCTGATACTTTCGGGTGGCGGCATCATAGAGATAGAGAGGAGAAGAGAGACGATTGACGCCTTCTATCTTCAACTCTACGGAAGAAGCCCCTACTACTCCCAGCGGCAACCAATCCACATTCGGCAGGGTATTCAGCGCCACAGCCTCATCGCCTGCCACCGTATAAACCGCCGGAACTTCCTTCAGCTGGGCATCATAGAGCAGTTGGGCATCCTCGGCATCATCATAATCTTCCGAAGCTGATGCATCAAGAACAATCCTCGAACGGCTGCGATAACCCGATGCAGATGCTGCAGTGAGGGTTAAAGCGATGTTGTCCTCACCCTGCCCCTCATCCAATGCCGTCTTCACACCGCCAAACACTTCTCTATCTACCGTCATCGCCGACGTAAAATTAAGCTGCGATGCACTCTGTCCATCCTGCAGACGGACAAAGAACGACTGCATCGGCGAAATCTTCACGTCATTCTTCGACTCATACGTGGTGGTCGACATATCCAGCTTATCATAAAGTTTCAAGGCTCCATCCTCGTAAACATAGAAGCTGGACTGTAGCGATGGATTTGCCTTCAGGAACTTATACATGCTGAGCGTCGCCATATAAGGATTACCCACCAGATAATAATTGTTGCCATCCTGCAACTGCACCAGCGAATAGCTCATCTTGCCCAAAGCATTCTCCTGAGCATCGGCATTCACCACCAGGCGATAAGCATTCTTCTTATCCACAGAAGCAGATAGAGAACTCTGCGGCTGCGAAGCTGATACATAAGTATATTGCGTATCTGCCTTCGGCAAACGGAGCAGCACTTCGGATGCACCCACCGTATATTTATCTCCCATCCTGATAGCCACGCCCTCCAGCGGCTGATATTTCCTATCCACCTTATTATATACGTGGCTCCAGTGGGCTGAAAGCGCATTGAGATTCTGATTCTCGAATGTGATGCCGGTGCCTGCATAGTCGTAGGCATCGTAGCTGCCGCCCAAGGTTACTTCCTCGGCAGAAGCATCATCCCAGCTTCGCTGATAAACAGGACTGGTTACACGATTGTTTTCCGAGGATGAGAACGTGATTGGCTCGAACGCCTCCGTCTCCTGTCTGCCCGATGCTGCTGGCACATAGATGTCGCCCGCATAGGTATCCTGCAAAGGCGAAGTGAGGGCATACCAGGTGTTGGTTTTCATCTCCTTCTCTACCCACGCCTTATTGTATATCAGATAACACTGGTTGAGCAGTTCGCCTCCCGGCTTGAAGTAAATCTGGTCGCAGGTGTTGCCATAGAAGGGTTCACACTCCAGATTGCCTTCGGCGTTCAACCCATGACCTGCGGCATCAGCATCCCATTTGGCAAGCATGTCATACTGGATATTCGCCGTTGCTGCATCTCCTTTGGCATTGCTCAGACGGGTGGCAATGCCCGTGGATTTCTGATAGGCGATATAGCCCAGGGAAGGGAAATACAATCCGCTCAAATCAGGTATCGTTACCTTGGTAAACTTCATCGGCACGTATCCGCCGCTGCTGTAATCCGTATATTCATCAGTCCCCTTATAGAGCTCGCCATGGTCAGAGCGGCGCCAGTTTTCATCATTGTTCCATGCCGCACTCATCCTGCTGTTGGCAGTAGGATTCCAGGTAGCGTATTCCGGTACCACCGCAAAGCGGATGTATACCTCGCCCGAACAGAGTACCGTGGTTCCCTTGCTTCCATTCTCACGGAATATCAATACGCCTTCGTACCAATATCCCTCGTGCAACTGCACATTCTTTGACGCAGAAGATGCAGTCCCCGCTTGCGGCGTAAACTTCAGTTTCAGCTGACTGGATTTTCTCATGATATAATTATCCTGAAGCGTAGCCAGCGTCAGGCTCTCCCCTATCCTGTTCTGATAGGCAGGGTCGTTGGTATCCGAAAGAAACATCACCTGGGTATACTGCGAAGGATCCAGCTGATCCTTTCCGCCAGCCTTCACGAAATAGAGACGGGTGGAATTATCCGCCACCAGATTCTCGCCGCTGATAGGCACACTGAAATATCCGCCCCTGCCCTTGGCTTCCTGCTCTGCCAGCAGAGCCACCTGAGGCAATCCGATGCGCACCGTACGGGCATAATTATTAGGATATGCCACGCCGGGAACTCCCATATTCAACTGCGGTCCGTTCTTCACGACACGAAGCTTGAACGACATCTCATTGAGACAAATCTGATAATCCACGCCGCCCTGGGTGATGGTAGAAGAACCGGTGGTAGGAATCACACGGATGGTATGATCGCCCACACTCAGCGGGATGTTACTGAACTCGGCACGGTTTCTTAGAATCGGCTTCGTGTCATTGTCCACATACCAATCGTAGAGCACACCATTCAGTTGGATGCTGCCGCCATTGTTCTGGTCTACGGTCTGCAACTGCGCCTTGATGTTATATTTCGGGGTAGCGTTGTCATCGCAGGGAATGGTGACGGTGGTGGTGATGCTTCCGTTGGCATCGGTAACCAGCACCTTCTGCTGCACCATTTGGAAGTTGGCGCTATAGAGCGAGCACACATCCGAAGGCTTTCCCCACGAAAGCTGGGTCTTATCCGCCACCGAATCATCCTCGAAGGCGAAACTAACATAGTAAGTCTGGTTCGACTGCAGATTGAAGTATCTGTTGGCAAGCACCACATACCATTCATCGTTGATTTTCTCGTACATCGGCTTTCCATCCACCTTTCGGGTATCATCCACATAATTATATATAGTGGTGGTTCCCCACTGGTTGTTAGGATTTTCAGCCGTGCCATAGTTCACGTTCTTTGCCGGATTTCCCTCGGCATCCACGAAGCGGAAGTAGAGTTTCTTCTCTGTAGCCGGGGCGATGAGTGCCGCCATGGTTTCCTGCAAAGCCCTCAGTTTGGTGAGGATATTGCTGGAAACGGAGGAATCTTCTGCCGTGTTCTTATCAGGGCAGATAGGCGAGCTCTGGATGATATCCACCTTAGATGATTTGGTGTAAATGCGAAGATCATCGAAGGCATAGTCGGCACCAGAGGTAGATTTGCACATGTTATCCACCACCAGTTTGAAGTCGGTGAAATTATTGACACCGCTCTCCTTCTGCAACACCATTTTTCCATAAACCTGATACCATTTTCCTACATTGGCAGCATCAGTTCCTTCACGGTTTCCCGAAAAATTGCCGGATGAGAAGGAGTGCAGCAACCTGCGCTCCGTTTCCTGGTTGTTCTCATCGTAATTCACGCCATAGAGCTTGAAAAGCAACTGCGGGCGCTGCGAACCGGTGGTCATATCTGCAATGGCAGCACTGAAAATCACCTGCGAACCCACACAGAGGTCGGCCTTGAAATCTGCCTCGGCAATCTGTCGGCTCTCGTCGGCTGCATCGATATAGAGGATATCTATTTTATCGTAATTTATAGCATTTTTATTCCTATATTCATTTTTATCGCATGATTGAATCATTTACCGCTTTATTGAATCGTCATCATTTCATACGCCTTTCTTGCAGCATCGGCTTCCTGGGATTCGCCTGCTCTATCCAGATAAGGCTTGGCAGCCTCGGCATCGCCATTATTCAGACGGATGATGGCGGCATTCAGATTGGCGGTTTCATCCTCCGGATACATGCGCACAGCCAGCTCCATCACCTCGTTGAACTCCTTGGAACCCACTTCGTAGGTCTGGGCTACCATGAACAACTCGTTGAGCGACAAGAGCTGCGGCTTGGTCTTCATGATCTGCTTTGCCTCCTCCACATCAAATGGCTTAATCTTATAAGTAATATGGTAGTCGCTATGGCGGAGAGCCGGATAACAGTTGGTAAGCAAGCTGCGATACTGCACCGGATATAGTTTCTTCATTTTCGCATCCCGGGCATCTGGGGTCAGGGTTTCATCCTGCGCTACCGCTAAGATCTGCTGCTTCTTCTCCAAATCACTCTGCTGGATATATTCACGCAAGCCATCCCAATCCTCGGCAGTGGATGATACGGTGAAGATGCTGTCGGGCAGCTGCACCATCTTGCGAACATACTCCGTAAGAGTACGGGCACGGTTCTTTGCCAAATAGCCGTTATGCTTATACGAACCCTCTGGCGAAGCAAATCCATGAAGGTTGATGGCCATCACCTGCAGGTTCTTATCTGCCTTCAGGGCATTGATGGTGGTGATGATGCTATCCAACTGCGCTGGATTGCGGCGATAGTCGGCACGCAGTTCTATCCTGTTCACCGGGAAATCGATATAAGCCCGCTTATCCAAATGGCGAATCTTCGGAGCTTCGGCTACTACTGCCTGAAACTGGAGCACCGGCTTCAATACGTTCTGCTTAGGCTGCTGAATGGTCTCGATGATCTGAGGCACATCGTTTTCGCGATTTTCTTCAACCTTGCCAGGGATTAAATAGATGAGGGAGAGAGCCACCTTGGTGGGACCCACATAATTCTTATGAGCAGATTTCAGTTTTTCGCCACACATTCCGCATTCGAATTTATCGTAGGCAGTATGGATATAGCCCAATCCGAGCGAAGCCTCGAAGTTCCAGTGCTTAGAAAGATTCCATTGTTTTCCGGCTGTGATGCCGCCTCCGGCATACCAACCTTCATAGCGATGGTTGCGCAATCCTTTCAACAATCCGAAAGGAAACCTTACGCCGCCCACGTTATACTGGCCGCCCAAGGCATGAGCGCCCACAAACCATCCCTCAAAGCTTCGGTTGAACCAGTAGCGATATTCCGGCATCACCAACCAGTGTCGGAGGCTAGACTGATCTCCTCCACTCTGCTTCCAGGGATTGAAGCCCAGGAATACCTGAGCTGTATGCTTCTTGCCTACTTCCATTTCCATTCCCATATTAGGGGTGGTAGTAGCCCAATAAAGCACATTAGTCTTGAAGCCTATCTGCTGTGCTTGCATTGATTAGATACAAAGGCACATCAGAATGGCTACAGCCATAAACTTACTTACTTTCATATTCTATTATACCTCCTGACATACAAATTTCAATTATACCTGATATACAAATATCTTTGTTCTTACTTTTATTTACCGCTTAATATTTTTGTTATACTACTGCTTAATATTTAAGCTATATTACTGCCAACTTTTATTTCGGGTGCAAAAATAATAAAAAAGCTGCAAAAAATACTTACAAAATTAGTTAAAGTAAGCTAAATCAAACAAAAAAGAAAGCAGAAAGTTTTCTCTTTCTGCCTGACTTACAATAAATTACCTGAGTATTTCCTTCAGCGGTTTCATCACGAAATCACGTTCTTCCATCAAAGGATGGGGAACATGCAGATCGGGCTCATTGATTACCAAGTCATCAATCATCAGGATATCAATGTCGATGATGCGGTCGTGATATTCGCCATCCACCGACTTCAGGGTTCTGCCCATCTCTCGCTCTATGCGCTGAGTTGCCTCCAGCACCTGGCGGGGTGCCATGGTGGTGAAAACCAGCACACAGGAGTTGATGAAGTCGTTGGGCGAAGAATAGCCCCACGGCTTAGTTTCATAAAGAGCAGACTGGCGATCTACCACGCCAATCTGCTCTCCTATCTTTTCTATCGCCTCGCGAATGTTGCGCTTTCTATTGCCCAAATTCGTGCCAAGGCTTAAATATACATGATACATAAGGATGATTCAAAATGGTTTAGTCTGGAAGTATCAACAAAGAATCGCCGTAGCAACCAAACATATAACCATTCTTCACTGCCTTCTTGTATGCCTCATATACAAGGTCGTAACCGCCGAACGCTGCTGTACACATCATCAGGGTTGACTCCGGATGATAGAAATTGGCAACGGCACAGTCGGCAAGTCCGAATTCGTATGGAGGGAAGATGAACTTGTTGGTCCAGCCATCGAATGCCTTCATCATACCATCGGTGCCTACGGCTGTCTCTGTGGCCTTCATCACGCTGGTACCGACGGCACATACACGATGCCCCTCAGCCTTGGTTCTGTTCACCAGGTCGCAAGCCTCCTGAGAGATAATCATCTGCTCTGAATCCATCTTGTGCTTGGTCAAATCCTCCACCTCAATCTCGTGGAAGTTGCCCAATCCGCAGTGCAGGGTGATGTATGCTTCGTTGATTCCGTTGATTTCCATGCGCTTCATCAGCTCACGAGAGAAGTGAAGACCTGTGGCAGGAGCCGTTACGGCACCTTCCTTCTCGGCGAAAACGCACTGGAAGTCTTCCATATCCTCCTCTGTAGCATGGTGACTCTCGCGGGCATCAATCACATAGCGTGGCAATGGTGCCTCGCCCAGGGCGAAGAGCGAACGCTTGAACTCATCGTGCTTGCCATCCTCATCATAGAGGAAGCGGAGCGTACGGCCACGGCTGGTGGTATTGTCGATTACCTCGGCAACCATCTCGTTTACATCGTCAAAGAAAAGCTTGTTGCCGATACGGATCTTGCGGGCTGGCTCTACCAGTACATCCCAGAGGCGCATCTCAGGATTGAGCTCACGGAGCAGGAATACCTCAATCTTGGCATCTGTCTTCTCCTTGGTTCCGTAGAGACGGGCTGGGAACACCTTGGTATCGTTGAAGATGAAGGTATCTCCCTCCTCGAAATAGTTCACGATGTCCTTGAACTGCAGGAATACCGGATTGCCATCGGCATCCTTCATTTCCTTGCCGTTTTCATCGGTCTTATACATCTCGATGGTTTCCGACTTCTTGTGGATGACCATCAGTCGGGCCTCGTCACGGCGAGTTATCTCGAATACACGTTCACCACTAGCTGTCTTAACCACACGCTTTGCCTTATGTGGGTAAAGTGCCACCTGAGAAGCTGGCAACTTGAAGTTGAATTGCGATAATTTCATGTTATATCTTTTATCTCCTTTCTATGATTATTTACTAAGATTCTTTTTTCTTGGATGCCTGCTGGCTTTCAGCAATGCTATCCTCCAACGGCTGGGCATCGAGCCATTCCTGGAAATGGTCGAAGTCGATGCAGGTTTCTACGTTGAAACTGCCTGCCTTGGTACGGCGCAGGGCGGTGAGGAAGGCTCCGCTATCCAGGGCACGGCCGATGTCGCGGGCGAGGGAACGGATATAGGTTCCCTTGCCGCAAACCACACGGATGCTGGCGGTCTTTTCCTCGTCGTTATAGTCGGTGAGCTCTATCTCATCCACCCTCACGGTCTTTGGCTTCAACTGCACCTCTTCGCCTGCACGGCGGAGGGCATACGAGCGGTCGCCGTTCACCTTCACGGCACTATAGGTAGGTGGCACCTGCTGAATTTCGCCCACAAACTGCTTCAGCACCTCCTCTACCAGCTCACGGGTGATGTGCTTGGTTGGGAAGGTGTGGTTCACGCTGTGCTCCTTATCGTAGCTGGCGGTGGTAGCACCGAGCTGCAAGGTTGCCGTATATTCCTTGGTGTGGGTCTGCAACTGCTCTATCTGCTTGGTACACTTGCCTGTGCAGAGCACCAGTACGCCGGTGGCAAGGGGATCGAGCGTACCGGCATGTCCTATCTTCACCTTAAAGCCGAGCTTCTTGCTGAGCAGATAGCGCACATGCGCCAAGGCTCCGAAGCTCGACATGCGATAAGGCTTGTCGATGGCTATAATTTCTCCTTTTCTGAAATCCATATATTAAATCAATGAACAGATGATGGTTACGGCACCAGCGATGGCGCAATAGATACCGAAATATACCAACTTACCCTTCTTCACGATATTGATCATCCACT
>ERZ1035048.561-NODE-561-length-11298-cov-10.606511_pt1 | contig 11298 bp, 8 predicted proteins | sample MGYA00520587_ERZ1035048 | MGnify/ENA primary metagenome ERZ1035048 (study PRJEB33766, sample SAMN09781693) | gut metagenome | biome: gut microbiome | host: Homo sapiens | place: Madagascar | study: EMG produced TPA metagenomics assembly of the PRJNA485056 data set... | reverse complement strand
TCTATTATCGCTCCCGTAATGACAAGGAGACTGATTTTGTTACAAGGCAGGGTGCTCATGTAGAAAGTCTTATACAAGTATGTTATGACCTCTCTTCCGAACGAACACTCAAGCGGGAGATAGATAGCATCATAGAATGTGCGGGAGAACTCAAATGCTCCAATCTGATCATTGTCACGATGAATGAGGAAAGAGTAATTGAGAAAAATGGATATAAGGTCAAGGTTTTGCCTATATATAAGTTTTAATGAGCTGCAACACGGCTTTACGGTCATACCAATATTGCTGGCATTAAGCACATATACCCAGGGCGATGCCCTGGGCTAGGAGCTTCTGCCCTTTCAGGGCGTGTGGGGCAAAACTTGCGAAAGTTCAATAATGTATAAACAAAACTAGTTGCTCATAGCATGCCTTTTCGTTGTTTTATGTATATAGTTATTGGAGTAACCAATACACTATCTGGTATAAATGTGGCCTTGTTTATATTGCATTTATTTTTTATTTCTTTTCTTGCAGCAACATAATATTTACGACCTTCACTTTCTGCCATAATAGTATCTATAGTCAAACCATATTTATACAACAATTTGTTCATTTTCTCATAAAGGGGAGTATTACATAAGGTATGATCTACAGCATGGCAATAGTCAACATAATAATCAAATGAATGGTAGTCTATTTTTTTTGCATCCAATAGAGCGTAATCAGCAAACACGAAAGTATCACCAAAAATGTATTTTATATTTTTTATTGGATATAAATTTGCCGCATGCTTTAGACACAAATCTAATTGATGCAAAGTTTCTTCTCCATGGGGGAATTTTACGTTTCTAAAGACTCTTTTTTTTCTTGTCCAATATTCAAATTCATCTCTTGACAAGAAACCAATACATGGAGTATTTTTCCTCCCATACGAAAAGGAAAAGTAAATAGACGTAGGAACATTCTGTTTTTGCACATGACAAATATAGTCTTTGTCATAGTATTTTCCTACGACGATTTCTGCTTTTTCTTTTTTTTGTGTACAACAATTAATGATAAGCATTAATACACAACTGATAATTGCTAACTTTTTCATTGTCTTCTTGTTTAATCATTTACGTAACCAGTCAGCACCCCTACGGGTGCCGACTAGTTACTACCACACAGAGTTTTTCTTTTACAGATCTTCAGTCTTTAAAAGAGCCTTCTTTTCGTTTCTTTATCTTTATCGTTATAGGAGTAAGCAATACACTATCTGGTATGAATGTATGTTTATCAATATGGCAACTTTTTATTATCGCCTTTTTAGGCAGAATAAGATATTTGCGTCCATCTCTATTTTCAGCCTGAATAGTATCTATGCCTAATCCGTATTTAAATAATAATTTATTCATTTTCTCGTAAAGTGGAGTTTTTGTTAAAGCATGATCTACTGCATGGCAATAGTCTTCATATCTTGCAAACGAAGAATATTTTGTTTTGTTTGCGTCCAATAGAGCATGGGTTCCAAACATAAGTGTATTGCCATAAATATAATTTAGATTTCTTATTGGATACAAGTTCGAAGCATGCTTCAGACACAAATCAAATTGTTGCAAAGTTTCTTCTCCAAGGGGGATTTTTATTTCTTCGTCTTTGCTGTTTCGACTAACTATGGTCTTTCCTCTCAAATAGTCAAACATGTCTTTTGTCACAACACAAATGGTTAGTGACTTTTCCTTTTCATATGAAAAGGGAAAGTAAATAGATGTAGGAACATCCTGTTTTTGTACATAGAATATGTTGTATTGATTATAGGATGTCTCTACGACTATTTCTGATTTTTCTTTTTTTTGTGTACAACAATTAATGATAAGCATTAATACACAACTGATAATTGCAAACTTTTTCATTGTCTTCTCGTTTTACATTAACTATCTATATCCACTTTTCCATAATTTTGTGGATATATTTTCATAATTGTGATAATAATAATCGACCCCGCCAGGCGTCCCGGCGGATTTGCAATCCGCCGTAAAAAAAGGTTCGACCTATTAAAACCGGGGGATTTGTAATCCCCCCAATAAAAGGAAAGACATACTCCTTTGCTGCGGATTTCAAATCCGCAGAGCATCAATAGGTTAGGACATTTTTTGATGCCGGATTTCAAATCCGGCAGGACGCCTGGCGGGATACATAGGGAGGAAATGCTAACATCATTGACTTAGCTTTCTGAGTTCTTCTATCATGCGGCCCAATTCTGAGAAAGTATAATCTCTATTGCCTGCGCTTTTTTCCAAAATCGAACGGTTGGAATTATCAATAGCGACAGACAAACTACCACCTTTCTTCTCAAAGTAAGAATGGAGACCTCTGCATTTGATAAAGAAGTCTATCTTCTTGCGATAATCACAACATTGGTTTAAATCTCTCAACAAAGAATCTTGTTCAACATACATCTTTGATGTATAACGGAAATAATAAAGAAAGAACAACTCGGTTGGTCCTTCTCCCAATATCAGTATTGTATTTCTTTGCTTGCCCATAACTTAGTCCTCCAAATCTACAAATATAGAACCTAATTCAGGCTTTGCTCCTAATCTGCCAATTCGATACGAATTGTAGAGAGAGAGATTCTTGTGCAAGCCATAAGAATCACCACGACTATACTCTGACGAAGCTGTCTCCTTGTTTTTCTCTACGAACCATACCACGCCTCGATTGTCATTAATCATGTCTTGCGACAGCAAGGTGGTCTCTTGACTTGTAATCAATAGTTGCGACTGGTCCGAATTAAACAGGAAGATGTTGAGATAATAGAACAGCAAATCATAATGCAAATCTTCTCCCAACTCATCCAAGTAATAGATGTGGTTGCCACTTATCAAATCGTATAGCGTATCCAAAATACGGATGAACTTAAGCGTTCCCTTGGATTGCAATTTGAGAGAAACGTCAAAAGTTCCTTTCTTGGAATGATTTTCAAAGACTACCGATTCAACCGTTGGACGCAACAGCTCGTTCTTGACAGATGTCGGAATAGATTCCTTCTGAATATGCTCACGGAAATCCTGAGATAGCGAACGGTCTTCCAATACAGGGCGAAAATCTGTGATATTCAAATCTGCCTTTTTCAGCATCTGACAGAAAAACTGATGCTTGTTTTTGTCATCATACGCAGCCTTTAGAATCTCAACAATACCTTTGCTTTCTGTATCACCATCCACATTATGGTAATGAGTCATGATGTATGAATGAAGCTTTGCTAATGGCTCTATATCTTCCTTAAAGGTGTTTTTAAGGCAAACCGACAGGACACTATGATTATTGAGCGTATTCTCACGAATACTATCTTGGGTCTTTTGTAGCAAGCGAAGACTTGCACCAAATTTGATTTCTGCCTGTAGATTTTCTCCCTTGTAGGTACGTTCGTAAAAAAGAGCCTTGGAGCCTTTTGGGTAGTAATTAAACTCTTCATGGAGAATCTGGTTGACATCAAACCGCACCTGATAGTCATAACGAATTTCCTCTGCATAAAAGGAGACGAACATTTCTGTTGGTTCACTCTTTGTCAACTCAAAAGGAATGCATCTTGTAATCTTCATATTAGCGTTTCCCTTTGGATAAGCCAAAAGATGGAAAACTTCATCCAGTGCCCATAGCATATTGGTTTTACCTGAAGCATTTGAGCCATATAATACACCTAATTTATAGAGACATGTACCATCAGGCATCTCCGCTACAAGTTCGGAAACAGAACCCTTTGCAACAAAGTTCAGCTCCTGTTTGTCACCTATCGACAAGTAATTCTTTACCCAAAAACTTCTTATCATATTCTGAATATTTTAGCCAAATTCGTAATTTTCCTACAAAAATACGATAAATATTTCATAAATCGACTAAAATACGGATTTTTTTTAGATTAATATCATATTTTAATAGTGTTGAATACATAGGAAGGGCCGCTGCAATGGGATAGATTTTTTTACATACAGAGATTGCATAACGTGCAAAAATCCCCCAATGAGGGATAAAAATGCTTAAATTCATCCCTCATTGAGGGAACTTTTCTTCATCTTTATCTCTTTTCTTCATCGGATTACGCTGAGTTAACGGAACATTCTTGCTTCACGGATTACGCACGGAATTTAAACGGATTTGGCCTTACGGCCATTGGGCTAGCGCCGTATAGGCTGGCTTGCGATTGCACAGTAATGGCAGACTTTTTCCAGCTATAGGGGGTATCGCCACGACCGTCAGGTCGAGTTTCCGTTTAAAATCCGTGCGTAATTTTTTATTTCTATTTACCATAACTGCCCTTACACAATAATAGAATATCAAAGGAAAAAATATATATAAATTTGCAACTAAAACGTGCTGTAATTTCCGTATTTTCCGTCGGGAAATATTTTATCTGAAATACAGGAAATATGAAGAAATTCCGTTTCTCGCTGCAAATCAACGGGTTAGCAGAAAGTAAAGAATTCAAAAAACATTCATTTTTCTACGAGTGTACGGTTGAATACCCTACGAGTGTACGGTCGTAGCGCTACGAGTGTACGAGCATACACTATATAACCGTACGGTCGCAGGTTTACGACCGTACACTCGTAGCCCATTCAGCCTCGAAATCGCAGCCCAAGCCATCATGAAAGTATAGATTTCCAGCCTCATCGCCATCTGGATGGCAAGTTTTGAAATGCTCCTTTTTTTAAGACTATACTTGACAATCCCCCAAAAGTCGAGAAAAAGTTTTGGGGGTCCACGCACTTTACCAAGGGAAAGAACATGCAAATACTACTTAATGATTCCGATTAATAGTTAAATAACAATAAGAAGCAACTAATTGTTGCTCAAACATTTGGAATTATCGTTCAGAAAGATTATCTTTGTGAACGATAATAATAAAGCATAGCATTATGGAATATAATAGATTAATAGATAGAAAGGCTATTTACTTCTTGAGCGATACTTCTACAGAGGCAGTACAGCGATCTGCTTCGTGATGATATGCGAGATACTTCTACCAGAAGACATCATGCAATAGAAAAAAGGGTCTATATGCCACTCTTCATCGTGGTATATAGACCGTCAGGCGTCCCGGCGGATTTGAAATCCGCCGTAAAAAAGGTTCGACCTATTAAAACCGGGGGATTTGTAATCCCCCAACAAAAGGGAAAGCATTCTCCTTTGCTGCGGATTGCAAATCCGCAGAGCCTAAATAGGTTAGGACATTTTTTAACGCCGGATTCCAAATCCGGCGGAACGCCTAACGGAATAACAGAACTATTTGTTGTATCAGGGATACCGAAGGATGGCCCCACACGCCCTGAAAGGGCAGAAGCTCCTAGCCCAGGGCAGCGCCCTGGGTATACAGCAAGCAGCCATGCGCCCTGTAAGGGCAAAAGCTTTACAACATCCATCTGACTTTTCCTGATTTCAGTAGACACTTTTTTACTTTATAAACTAAAAAGGTAGACACTCTATCAATAACTTGGATTCTGTTTTAATTTCTTGTTTAAATCCAGACATCTTTGTGGTATTGGGAAAACCGTTGTAAAACCGGTAGACTCCTTTTCTAATGGAGTTCTTTGATCATACGCCTTGGTATATTTGCCAAAACGGATGAGATCTTGACGTCTCCAACCTTCCCAAACCAATTCCAGCAGACGCTCCTTTAGAATGTTGTCCAAATTGGCTTCCACATGAGGCATTCCTACTCGGTCTCTTATAGCGTTCAGCTCTATTGAACCATCCTCGCCATTGCGAACTTTCGCCTCGGCCTCCATCAACAGCGCGTCACCATATCTGAAAAGGACGATATCGTTGTCAACCTGCCGTCCGTCCGAATAGGCGGTTCGGTCAACCTCGTATTTGCCTACACGGGCACCTGCCGTCTGTTTATATGGGCTGTCGCTGAGGTTCAGTTTCAGTTCAAGCGGCATATACACCAACGGCTTCCCGTTGTCCAAATATATCTTCTTTCCGTCAACAAGCACGGTATCTGCATAGAAGTTTATCTTGAATCTATTGTCAACATGATCAGTTCCGTAACCGAAAGCCTTGACGGTTGAAACAGTTGCACATGTGCCGTTTTCAGAAGAACCACCATAAGCCCCGCCATGTTTGTAGTGGCGTGAGCGGAAAAGATAGTGGTATTCGTTCAAATATAAGTTCTTGTCCAATGGAATTGTGAAGATGTTCTCCTTGGAATTTTCATTATGAACCGCAAAGTTCGATGCGTAGTCGCTCTCCAACTCATAGCCTTCTTGCCGCAGTTGCTCGCAATACCAGATGCAGGTTTCCCAAGCGTTCTTTTTCTCGCCATTCACATTGAAGTAAATGCTTTTCCCGTCCTGACGCTTGCCGTCGGTCCAGTTATCATCCGTATATATTTCCGCATTCAAGGCAAGCTTTGCAAGCAGGAAGTTTGCGACCGGGCGTGTCACACGTCCGTAATAGTCACCTTCTTTGTTGGAATGCTCATCGGCGAGCTGTGGGGCAACATCCTGCAACTCGTCAACAATAAACTTGAATACCTCACTTCTTTCGCTTTGCGTTACCTGCTCCAATTTCACGTCGTATGATGTTACGATAGGAACACGCCCGAACATATCCATCGCATAATAGTAGAACACGGCTCGTACAGCTCTTACCTCTGCCGTGAAATCTCTTGTCTGTTCTGCAGAAAGCAGAGTCTTATGGCTGTCAATGATAGAAAGCGACTGGTTAGATAAAACAATTACCTTGAAGAGATATTTCCATACATTATATAAATTAATATCATTGGCATTCCATTTGTGCTGATACATGTTCTCCCACAAACCGCCATCATACCAGTCTCCACCACGGATTGGATTCATTGCCTCGTCAGTGGTCAAGGTATTGTAGTCGTAAATACCCCGGCAAGTTCCTTGAAGCCCTTCCGACTCCTGATTGCTCCCTATGTAGTTGTACAGGGAAGCTACTGCGTTTTTGTATATATTATCAGCATTGTTGTAGATTGCCTCCTGATCCAGCTGGTCTTTGGGATGCTCATCCAGACAGCTGCTGAAACAAAGCATTAACGGTGCTGCTAATATGTATTTAATAATAGTCTTCATACTCTTTTCGTTTTAAAATTGTACACTCAGTCCCAATGAGTAAGTACGGTATAATGGATAGTTGCGCTTGTCGTCAATACCCATCGTACTGTTGACAACATAGCTATTTATCATTGGTGTCAAACCTTTATATCCGGTGATTGTTCCAAGGTTGCTAATGTTGCATGATACACGCAAGGAACGAATAAGCTTGCTCCTCAAAGGCACATTGTAGCCTATTGTCAGATGCTCGAAGTTCAGGTAGTCACCTTTTTCAAGCCAATAGTCAGAGACTCTCTGGTCTACGATGTTCTTCTTTGGAGCATCCTTCAAGACATTGTAGTCTGGGAAGCAAGCCATGCTTGTGTAAGCCAGTCCTGTTCCGTTGAAAATCTTGTGCCCGAATGCTCCATTCATCTGTATGGAGATATAGTAATTCTTGTATCTGAAACTGATGTTTGAGCCAAGGATCACCTTTGGTGTGGCTTGTCCTGCAATGTATCGGTCGCCTCCATCGCTTAAGTCCACATTGCCATTATGGTCAAGGTCCTCTATGTCATAAAAATAGCTGCCGTTCTCGTTCTTGACAAGCCCCTTACAATGTGGCAAGTAGAAAACGCCAAGCGGCTGTCCGACAATCTGATAGACCACGTTGTTGTCGCCGCCGTTTTGACCAGCACCATCCAATGATCCAATAGCAGTGATGTTCGCTGCCGACATGCTCATTCCATTGTAATCTCCACTTAGCGAGATGAGTTTGTTGCTTTGAAACGACAGATTCATATTGATGTTAAGATCCATGTCCTTCTTGCTTATTGGCTGCACGGACAAGCCCAGCTCAAATCCGCGGTTTGACATTGAACCGATGTTTGCCAGCAATGTATTGTATGCGAATGGTGGAACCGGAACCTCATAGGCGTAGAGCATGTCGGTGGTCTTGGAATAGTAATACTCCGCTGTAAGCATCAGCCTGTTGGCAAAGAGACCAATGTCCGCACCGAGGTTAAACGTTGTCTTCGTTTCCCACTTCAAATCAGGATTGTTGTTTCTTACCATACCAAGGGTTACTGTCGGAGAACTCTTGATCGGAACAATGCCAGTCTGCCTTACAGTGTTCATGGTTGTGTAGGCTGTGATACCGCCAAGATTGCCGGCCTGTCCCAGACCCGTGCGGAGTTTGAGCATTGACAGCGGTTTTATGTTGGCAAGGAAGCTTTCCTTCTTCATGTCCCAAGTGAATGATACAGATGGGAAGAATCCCCATGTGTTGTTGTCACCAACCATTGACGATCCGTCACCGCGTGCATTAACTGCTAAGGTATATCTGTCAAGCAGATTATAAGTGATGCTTCCCATTACAGAAGCCAGAGACTGGTCTTCATAAGTGCTTTCTGTTCCACCATATGGACGGGCTGCCGTCGCACCGAGATTGTCGTAATGAAAACCGTTTGTAGGTATTCCCTTGGCATACACCCAGAAAGCAGTTTTTCTCAGTTTTCTGTATTCACTGCTTACTCCAGCAGAGACCTTGTGTATGCCGAACTCTTTGTTGAAATCAAGAGATACATTGCCAAGCCATTCCTCTTTCTTGAACTCTCCACGGTACACGTTGCCTTGTGCCCATACCAATGTCGGACAGAATTGTCCGTTTTCGGTAGAGCCATACAGGTAAGAGCCGAAGGTGGATACACGCCAGTTCTTATTAAAATCGTAGCTCAGCTTTATGTGTGCGTCAAAGTTCAAATCCTTGGAGTCGTTTTTCTCTTCAAGCAATATTCCAGGTGGGTTGACATGCGTTGCCGTTTCGTTTTTCAGCCAGTTTCCATGCTCGTCAGTACCAGCAGGGAAAGTTGGGTTCTGGCATGCTGCGGAATAGAACAGCATCTGCGTATCAAAGATGTCATGGTTCTTGAATGAAGAGCCGAAAACTCCGAATTCTCCGGTTAGTCTGTCATTGAAGGCTTTCTGGGTTACATCAACTTTGGCAACAAAAACGTTATAGTCCATCTTCTTGATGATGGTGTTGTGGTCCATTACTCCGAAAGATGCACGATAGTTTGACTGTGGCGTACCTCCGCTGAATGCAAGGTAATGGTTGTTCACCATACCCGTGCGTGTTATCACCTTGTAGTTATCGGTATTGAAACCTCCGTTGTTGCAATAGATACCCAATGACTTTGCCGTTGCAACATATTCAGCAGCATTGAGCATCTCCAGGTGTTTGTACATCTGCTCGAACCCCACATTACCCTCATACGAGATCTGGAATCCTCGTCCTGTGCCTTTCTTGGTTTTCACCTCTATAACACCAGATGCTCCACGTGAACCATACATGGCGGTCTCCGCAGCATTCTTCAATATACGAAAACTCTCGATGTCTGCAGGATAGATGGTTGATAGGGTAAGTACGTCAGAAGTAACCCCATCAATCAACACTAAAGGGTCATTGCCACCGATGATGGAGGTTGTACCACGTACTCGCACACTATTGAGCATAGCCATGCGATCAAGACCGTTGGATGTCACGTTGACACCAGCAGCCTGACCACTCAACACGTCAAGGGCGTTGTTGACCGCACCCTTGTTGGAATGATTTCCAACTATCTTTATTATATTACTTCCATTGTCAATGGAATCTTTCCGTTCTGCAGGAACTTGCTTTTGTGCATGAGCCAAAGAACTGCAAAAGAGCGCAATGAGAAGTAATGTAAAGTCTTTTTTGCTCTTTGCCATTTTCTATTTCTATTACTTTAGGTTATGGATGATTTCCGATAAGCAAAGATAAGGTGCAATACATTAAAAAACGCATACAGACCCCAATATTTATGCATTATTAACGATAAAGAAACATGCAAACATGCTCAATCCCCCCTACAAAGGCTGATAGAACCGGAGTGTTCCCAGCTTCCTCAACTCCCCGTTCCGGGCATACCGGGCATCCATGGCGGGATGAGAAAGGAGAATGAACTCACGGAGCAGCAGCTCGGGATGGAAACTCGTCAGCTCAAAATAGGGAACTCGGGAGGTATCTACCTCATAGATACTGCCACGCTGAAAAGCTGATAATGCCTTGTAGCCTTCATACTCCTGAAGCAGTTGGGCCTTGCCCAAGGGAGCACCGCCGAAATACTTGAATGCCCAGACATCAATCTCCCTACCCTTCGCCAGAATCTGCTCCGGACTCATCGCCAGACTTCCGCTGTGGTCATCATCTGCAAAAACATAGCGGGCATGGGCATCCTTCAGAAGAAGGGCTATCGTGCTCCTGCCGCCAGGCACATACCATACCCCACCCGTCTTGCGCTCGGTCAACACCGAAAGACCTTCGGGCAGTTTCCCTGCCACCGACTTCAGCGACTGATATTCCTTTTCTATCCCGGCAAAGAGCGAATCTGCCTGACGGCTGCCAAAGAGCATGCCATAGAATTTCATCCACTCTGCCCTGCCCAATGGCGAAGTCTCCATATAGTCGGCTGCTTCTATCAGGGGGATGCGAAGCTTATCGAGCTTACCATATCCGCCACTGTTCTCGAAAGGAGATACAAGGATTGCCTCGGGCTTCAGGGCGATGATGCGCTCAAAGTCGGGCGCCATACTGGAACCGCAATCCACGATAGAGGATGATGATACGCGCTTCCTGATATCGGGAATATTGATATAATCCAGATCGCATACGCCACGGATGGCATTCCCCACGCCCAACTCATACATCAGCTGGCAATGCGGAGCCATGAATACGGCACTGCTTTCTACGGGTGTGCGCACGGTATCCGTGGTGCATCTTACGCCCGATGCCCTGCGCCTGGCAAGCTGCGCCACGGTCTCATCCCCCTCCTTGCCCTTCGGCACGAGGATATAGCGATGCAGCAGGGTGCCAGCCTTCCAGGGGTTGGCTATCATCACTTCATCATAAGTCCCTTCACCATGCCTTACGATGGTCAGCAACCGGGCATACTTCATCTTCAACGTATCACCCACTTCCCCATCACCAGATGCCGTCTTTCTGCCCTGGCAGGCAAACAAAGCTAGCGCCACAAGCGCCATGAATATACTGTTATATCTTTTCATCATAGTTATATCTTTCTATCATAGTTATATCTTTTTCAATAGAGATAATGCATAGAGAGGCAGTATGGTGACATGCCTTACGGCATCATCGTCCTGCTTGTCAATGTAATCAAATGATCCGAAATTCTCCAGGGAACAACGGAAGGCTTCGGTGAGCTTTTTCTCTCTCATGAATAGCCAGAGACTC
>ERZ1035048.559-NODE-559-length-11345-cov-4.204429_pt1 | contig 11345 bp, 8 predicted proteins | sample MGYA00520587_ERZ1035048 | MGnify/ENA primary metagenome ERZ1035048 (study PRJEB33766, sample SAMN09781693) | gut metagenome | biome: gut microbiome | host: Homo sapiens | place: Madagascar | study: EMG produced TPA metagenomics assembly of the PRJNA485056 data set... | reverse complement strand
GAAAAGCAACAGTTAAGAGTGTTAGCTATATTAGACCAGAGTAAAGTATCTTGGGGTGATTTAGCTAATAAACGGAAGAAAGTTAATGATATAGCTTATCTTCCAAGTGTTGCATAAGAATAGAAATATCTTATGGCAATCGGGCAAAATCGGTAAAGGCTAAAGTTTTCAAAACGAGCAATTTATGGTATAATATAAATATGAATAAAACTTATATTATATACAAAGTAACTAATAAAATCAATGGTAAAATATACATTGGAAAAACTTATAATCTTGAAAAAAGAAAGAAACAGCACATTGACGATATAAACAATGGCTTGCCTTTTCACAATGCATTAAAGAAGTATGGTATTGATAACTTTGAATGGGAAATAGTTGATAAAGCAGATAGCGATTCTGAAATCAGAGAAAAAGAAATACAATGGATTAAGAAGTGCAATTCTTGTATATCATTCCCAAACTCAAACGGATACAATATCACACTTGGTGGCGAGGGTGGAATATCTTGGAATTCAAAGCCTGTTCTTCAATATGACCTTAATGGAAATTACATTGAAGAGTATATAAGCTCATCACATGCAAGTGTTGTAACAGGTTTACAAAGACACAACATATCCAATTGCGCAAAAGGCATAGTAAGCCGTTCGGGTGAATATATGTGGCGTTATAAAGCTGATGAAAATATCCCTAAAAAGAGTGCTTCTTACTCAAAGAAAGCAAGTACAAGAAAGCGTGCTGTAATGCAACTTGATAAAGAGGGGTTTGTTCTTAACATTTTTGATTCATTAATACAAGCAAGCCAAGAAACATCAACATCAAGAACAAGCATATCTTTTTGCCTAAGTGGTAAATACGAAACAGCAAACAATTATGTATGGATATATGCTGATGAATACAATCCAAACAAAGATTATAAGTATAATGGTATAAGAGAGGGAAAGGGCATTTACCAACTTGATAATGATAGAAAAATCGTGAACCACTTTAATAATTGCACAGAAGCGGCTAGATATATGAATGAACCTGACAAAGTGCATAAACAGATTCACAAGGCTATCAAGACAGGAAATAAATGCAGAGGATTTTATTGGATTAAAGCTGAAAACTATGCTAATACCGAGATAACTCAATAGATTACGAATAGGCTATTGAGTATCGTAACGAGTAGGGATTGAATAAATATAATATTCCCAAGAGTGTCCGACACTACTGCATATAGGGCAGTATGAAGTGGAAGTGGCTACCACCAAACCAAACGCAAAAACGTGGGTGATAATGTACTCTGAACTTATAGGAAACTATAAGAAGTATAGGATAAAGAGCCTATACGATAACAAATTTGACAATCAACTCCCCAAGTAATATGCTACGCCAGTTTAGCAACAATATGAAAGAGGTAGGAATGGTAGCAGGACAGCTATTTATCCCAATTCTTTCAAAGGTTATGCCAATAGTAAACGGAGTAACTATTGCAATCAAAAGATTATTAGTCAACCTTGCTTCTTTAATGGGCGTTAAGATTGACTTTGAAAGTTTCGGACAAAGCGGTTATAAAGATACATCAGACGGCTTAGAAGATATTTCAGACGGCTATCAAGATGTAGCCGATTCAGCTAAGAAAGCTACATTATCCCTTATGGGGTTTGATGAAATTAATAAATTACAAGACGATTCAAGCTCAAGCAAGGGTTCAAGCGGTGGCGGCGGTAGCAGTATTGATTTGACAGATGATATTGCTAAGGCGGCGGCAGAATATGAAGCGGCATGGAATAAAGCATTTGCAAATATGGAAAATTCGGCTATTGCGTGGGCTGATAGAATAGACAAGGCGCTTGAGCCTGTTAAAAAGATTTTTCAAGATTTTGCGATTGGTGACTTTTTCGCCGCTGGACAAGATACTTCCAAGCTAGTTAGTGGTATATTCAACTGGTTTGCGGATGCAATCGACAAGGTAGATTGGTATGGTATCGGACGTGATATGGGTGACTTCTTAGCTGGTGTTGACTGGGTAGAAATATTCAAAAGTTTAGGTCACGTCATATGGGAAGCTATTAAGGCAGCTATAGAAGCGTGGAGCGGTTCATTTACATCAGCACCTGTAGAAACGACTATAATAACAGCTTTGCTAGGAATGAAGTTCTTGGGCTTAGATAAGAAACTGGCTAGTAAAATAGCAGATGTTATCAGTTGGAAAAGCATAGGTAAAACAGTTAAGTCACTTGGCGGCGGCAGTATTTCGACAGGACTTAGCACGCTACTTACAAAAGACTTAAGCACAATTATGGCATTAGGAACACCGATGGAAATTGGACTAACGATTGGAACAGGAATTATCGGCGGTATTGGCGCGGCAATTGGTGGTTTTAGCATAGGTAATAAGATTAACGAGGCACTCACAGGCGAGAAGATAGACATGTCAATGTTTGACCAATTGGCATATCTTATAAAAGCACCATTTGAGGATTTAGATAGCTTTGTTGATGGAGTGATAGAAACTATCACATTCGGACACAAAGATGATATATCAAAGTGGTGGACTACAAGCGTTGCACCATGGTTTACCAAGTCGAAATGGGGAGAATTAGGCGACAATGCCAAAACCTCATTAAGTAATTCTTGGAGCAGTTTTTCAAACTGGTGGGGCAATACAGCTATCGTAGGTTGGTGGAATAACAGTGTAGCACCATATTTTACAAGAGAAAAATGGAACAACTTAGGCAATAATATTGAAAACAGCTTATCTAATTCTTGGAATAGTTTTTCAAACTGGTGGGGCAATACAGCTATCGTAGGTTGGTGGAATAATCATGTTTCACCTTGGTTTACGGCAAACAAATGGCGTGATATGGCAAGCGGAATAATGCAAGGACTTCAAAATACGTGGTACAGTGTACTTAATTGGTGGGATAGCAAACCGGAACTTCACAGAATATCGGTTGCGATAGAAGATTTCTTTAGCTATATACGTGACTTGTGGTATGATTTAAAAGACTGGTGGGGCGACTTATCACTTAGATTCCCTCACATTAAAATGCCACATTTTAGCATTGAGGGCGAATTTAGTCTTATGCCACCAAGCGTGCCTCATATTGATGTTGACTGGTATGCCAATGGCGGTTTTCCAAACAAAGGACAGTTATTTGTTGCAAATGAAGTAGGTCCCGAAATGGTTGGTACTATGGATGGAAGAACGGCGGTAGCTAACCAACAGGAAATTACACAAGGTATTGCTAATGCGGTTTACCCAGCAGTTTACAATGCTGTTAGGGCAGCTATGGCAGAAAGTAGCAATAACGTCAATGTAACACTACAAGGTGACGCTGATAAATTGTTTACAATGGTACAGGATAAAGCCAATAACTATACTAATATGACAGGTCAAGCGGCTTTTCCATATTGATAAGATTTGCATATTGTGTTATCCTTTTGCTATAAAATAAAAGCAAAGGGGTAACGGATTATGGCAGAAAAGAAAGCAAAGAAAAAAGACAGTAAACTAAGCATAGCGGCGGCAATCACAGCACTATTTATATTCACGATTCCAACAAGTTTTATATTGGCTATTGTGGATTTAATTAAAAGTAAAGGCGACAAGTCACAAAGACACTTAGGCTCTTACTTTGCGATAGTATCATTTGTGATATTTCTGATAGTCGCTTTTAGCAATGGAAGTAGCAATAATTCTGATAATACTAAGGCTACAAAACAAGCTACCACAACACAACAGAATACAGATACAGCAACGAATAATGATACAACACTTAAATACCTTAAGCACGAAGTAATTACAGATAGCAGTGATAGAGAAGTTGTTGTTGTCTATTTCGACTTTGCAAATAATTCAAAAGACAATGAAGCACTTATTTACAATTACAATGTGACTTGCTTTCAGAACGGCAAGGAACTTGACTATCCATTAGCTAGTTTTGATGTTGGTGAATACAACAATGCGGCAAGAGAATTACAGACAGGTGCGAATCTTACAGTTGCTAGGATATATATACTAGAAGATAAGAGCGATGTTGATTTAGAGGTGACAGCTTGGGGTTCAAGTAAGAAACTTATGAAGCTGACATTAAAAGTAGAATAAAAAAATCAGAACAAGTTGGGTAGACCTGTTCTGATTAGCACGTATGAGTGAATGTAAATTAACTCATACCAATAATAACAAATAAATAGCAAAATGACAAGGACATTTCACTTAATTGTGAGGTGTCCTTTTTGTTACACATTTTTAGGCAGAAAGGGGCAATTGAATGATAAGTGCTGTAATTATCGAGGGAGTGGCATTTCCAGTAGCTTACAACGGCTACACGTACAGCAGAAACAAAATATGGTCTAAGAATACAGGAAGAAACGATTACGGAGAAATGGTAGGAACAACCATAGCCATTAAAGACAAAGTAGAGCTTCAATTACCGCCATTAACAGGTGAGCAGGCACTATTGCTTGATAATGTAGTAAGCGACATAGATAACCCATTCCCAACGGCACAAGTTTTATTCTTAGGTGGCACACAAAAGGAAATGACAATATACACAGGAGATGTGACATATCCGTATCTCACAAGGGCAAAGAATGAGGACGGACTTATAGTCGGAGCAAAATTAAGTTTAATTCAGAAATAGAAAGAGGTTACACATGAAACTTAAAACAAGTGAGTTAATAGACAGATTTCAGAGCTTGAGCAACATATCGCATGACAAGACTACAGGAAGAATTGCTATGGCTGTTATGTGCAATATTAAGGCATTAGAAGAACTGTATAAGACAACGCTACAGACCATAGAAGATACTAAGATTAAGTATGCAGACAAGGACGAAAGTGGCAATCCAGTTGTCAACGATAATCAGTATCAGGTTACATCAGAGAACTTAAAGAAGTTACAAGAAGAAGTACAGGAAATCAATGAACAAGAGATTGAAGTACCTGACATGACAATGCTTCCTGTGGACGCATTTGACAAATGCGAAGAAATTACACCAGCTAAATTATACTCAATTGAGTTTATGATAAGCCATTAATTAATCAATAAAGGCGGTGTAGAATGAAGATATTAGACACAGCTATAACGGAAATTGTTAAGGGAAATAGTGCAAGATACTATTCTAAGTATGTCGTTGATGGAAAAGAACATACTGAAACGCTTAACAATTTCAAGTTTCAAAACATGATAAATCCCAATAATGAAATTACGATAGGTAACACTTGCAGTAGCAGTGTTACCTTTTCTATTTATATGCCAACAATAAGCCTTGAAAATAAGGAGATTACTATATTTGAGGGCGTTAAGGTTGACGCAGAAATTAACTATATTAAGTTGGGAAAATTCACAGTTACTAAGCAGACAAGTGACGGAGAATACACAAGCTATGAAGCATACGACAGAATGTATAAGGCTGATATGCCTTATTTCTCGGATATGGCATTTCCTAGCACTGACAAAGCTATTCTTAATGAGATATGCGGCAAGTTAGGTATATCTTTAGCAACTAGCATAACAAACACACATACAATTACAGATAAGCCACAGGGATATACCTACAGAGAAATTATTGGCTATATGGCTGTGTTGCAAGGCTGTAATGCGGTTATTAATGCTGACGGCAACCTTGAATTAAGGTGGTACAAGGATAGCGGTTATGTACTTGACGGACATAAGTATTATCAGCAAGGCGTTACCTTTACAACATCTAAGGATTTCATAATACAAAAACTGACTTGCAACAATACCAAGAGTGGTTCCACAGAACAAAGTAAGATTACTTCTGGTGACGGAGCGACAGGGCTTAGTTTTGCCAATCCGTTTATGACGCAGGCAATTCTTGACGAAGTCTATAAAAAGATAGGCGGTTTTCAGTTTAGACCGCTTACAGTTAAGTTTGTCGGCGATTATCGATTAGAGGTCGGCGACATTATAACTGTTAATAAGAATGGCGTTGATTACAAAGTGCCTATAATGCAGATTACACACGAATGCGACGGCGGACTTATGGACACTGTTACATCTATAGGTCAATCTGACACGGAGAATACAAGCGTTGCTTCTGGACCTATTACTAAGCAGATGGAACGGTACTATGCCGACTTGATAACTGTTAATAAGGCACTTATTAACAAGTTAGATGTTGATACAGCTAAGATTACTTATGCAACAATAACTAATCTTAATGCAACTAACGCAAGCGTTGATAACCTTAAAACAAATAAGCTAGACGCAACATATGCAGATATCATCAATGCTAATGTGGAAAGTCTAAAGGTGGCTAATGCTGAAATTACACAGTTAAAAGCCAATTCATTAACAGCGGACATAGCGGACTTAAAATACGCACAAATTGATTTTGCTAATGTAAAAGGACAGGTTGTCACAACCTCGCTTATAAAAGATGGTGCAGTAACAAACGAAAAGGTAGGAAATTTATCTGCAAATAAGATAACTTCAGGCGAAATTGATGCAAGTAAGATAAAAGTTTATAACCTTAATGCAGATTATCTTACAGTAGGATACATCAATGGTAAACGCATAGGAACAGGTTCTTTATCCTTAGATAAATTAGCCGAGGAAGTACCAACAAAAGAATATTTAGATAAAGTACAAGAAGAATTGCAAGGTCAGATTGACGGAAATATTGAGACATTTACCAAAACAGAAATACCTACTCTTAATAATGAGCCAGCTGTTAATTGGACTGATAATGCTACGAGAAAGAAGCATATAGGTGATATCTGTTATGTAGTTAATCCAGCTTCGAGTGCAGACGGATATTCTTACAGATTTGCCAATACCGGCACAGAACAAGCACCTGTATATGAATGGGTATTAATCAAGGATAGTGATGTTACTAAGGCATTACAGGATATTATTAATATCAATGGTGAGATTACAGGTATTAAAAAGTTTGATGTTGAAATTAGTTCATGGAAAACCGATACAGACAGTGAATTATCAAGTCTTAAAACACGAACAACCAGCCTTGAAACTGATATGGGTAATAAGGTTGATACTACAACATTTAACAAGGTTAAACAGACTGCTGATGAAAATAGTTCCACTATAACCAAAATGTCTGAAACACTTAGCAAAAAAGCTGACAGCGGTACAGTTACTACTTTAAGCAACACTGTTAATAGTATTAAACAGACAACAGACAGTAATACATCAAGTATTTCAAGTTTAACAACAACTGTGACAAAAGTTGAAAGTACAGCTAACAATGCAAGCAAAACGGCTAGTGAAGCTAAAACCGCAGCAAGCAAAGCAGAAACGGCAGCAAGCAATTCAGCTACAAATGCTAGTAATGCAGCAAGCAAAGCAAATGCAGCGGCAACATCAGCAAGCAAAGCAGAAACGGCAGCAAGCAATTCAGCTAGTTCGGCTTCAATTGCAGCTACAAGCGCTGCAAATGCTAAGAAATCAGCAGATACTGCGAATACAAATGCAAGTGCAGCTGTATCTACAGCTAACACAGCAAAGAGTACTGCTGACAGTGCGAAGTCAACAGCTACAACTGCAAACAACACCGCTAACACAGCAAAGTCAACGGCTGATAGTGCATTAACTAAAGTCAATACGCTTACAACTACTGTAACGAACCAGGGTTCAAGCATAACGCAGTTACAGACTAGCATTAACAATAAGGTCTGGAAGCAGGACATAACTACTGCGGTTAATGATATTCAGATTGGCGGAAGAAATTTAGCTGTATCGACCAATCAGGGAACAAATGGATGGGGTTGGTCAATGAAGACAGGCGGACATACACAATCAGAGATAGTAGAAAATAATATCAGAACTTGTAAACTACTGAGAAATTCCACAGCACAGTCAGGATGGTCTGTCATTGAATATACACGCATAGGACGTTCTAAATATGAACCTAATACAGTATATACAGTATCATTTGATGTTAAATCAAATGTGAATACTGTGATGAGCTTAGATTTACTGCAAGGTAATGGTACTGATAATCTCATGGGTAGTAGCACTGCTGTAAATAGACAAATTAAAGCTAATCAATGGAATAAGTTGATATGGATAATTAAAACAGTCACAACACTTCCTAGCTCGACAGGACAGTTATTGTACATTACAGGAATGAACAGTGGTACAGGAGTATGGTATCAGTTTAAGAATCTAAAGATTGAAAAGGGCAACAAAGCAACAGATTGGTCGCCAGCACCAGAAGATGTAGATAGTTCTATAAGTGCTGTAGATAATAAGGTAACAACTGTAAGCAACCAGTATACAACTCTTAATCAGACTGTTAATAGTATTTCAGGTACAGTTAATAGTCACACTTCACAAATTGCTACAAAAGCAGATAACAGCACTGTAACAACAATTAACAACAAGGTTACATCTTTGACAACTGATTTAAGTGGGTTTAAGACTACTGTTAGCAACACATATGCAACAAAGAATAGCTTAAGTAATTACGCAACAACAGCTGCTATGAACTCTGCTATATCTCAATCTGCTAGTAGTATAACTCAATCGGTATCTGCTACTTATGCGACAAAAAGTAGCCTTTCTTCTTATGCAACTACGGCTAGTTTATCTGCTTATATAGCTAAAACTGATACTGGTACGCTTAAAAGTTGTATAGAAGCTATTGCAGATACAATTAACATTACTGCAAGAGGTGGTCTTAATTTAAGCGGTAACAGGTTTACGTTAAACAGCACGAATACCAGCATTACGGCAGACGGAACTATAACTTGCAAAAACTTTGTTGGAAATGGTGGCACAATAGGCGGCTGGAATATCAATTCTACTTCGATTTACAGCGATTATTTATATAACGCTAATGTAGGTTATGGTAAGTACAGAGTATCACTTAATAAAGCCACAGGAAGTGATTCAAAAATTTTCTCTTTTAGAGAAACTGTTAAAGATAATGTGTTTAACTATCCATTTTATATTAGAAGCGATGGGTATATGTATTCGGTAAAAGGACAAATTAGTGGATTCCAATTTGATTCAAACAAGATGTCAAATGCAGTTTCTATATATTTACTACCAGATAAAGATGTGTTACATACCTTGCGAAATGCCATTGCAAACAATACAACTTCACAGCTTCCACTAAAGCAATACGACCTAAATGGAAATGGTAAGGTTGACTTAACTGATTTTGTAGCAGCAAAAAATTATGTTTTAGGAACACACACAGAAGCTGACTTCCGTAAATGGAAATATGCAAAAACAAGTGACATAACATATAAACTCAATCCTTCTGATGTTAAGAATGCTTTGAGTATTTCAGGTACTGATATTTGGGGCAAAACAAGGCAAACTACATTAGGGATAGGAACATTATATAGTAATGAAATTAGTTGCGACAACTTGATTGTTAAAGATCCTGTAGACTATTCAACTTTTAACACATTTTTGAATACAATAAACGTCAGAGACACATCAACATCAATAGATTTAGCTAGCTTCACACGCAAATACACTATCAAAGGGAATGGAATGTTGATTGTTAACATATCAGTTTGGACGGACACTACAGATGATTATGGAACTACCGCAGCAGAAATATATATTGACGAAAAATGCGTTATGGAGAACCACCACAGAATGACAAATAGCCATCCGTCAGAACTTGCAGGTGGTGCTACATTCGTTTGGTGGTTTAATGACAATGCAACACATAGTATTATAATAAAAGCTGGTTCATCTAAAAACGGTACAAAGACTTATACACAATCTATTCAAGCACTATTTGGATTACAAATATCAACGTAATACAAATCAAATGGTTTGCAATCGGATATTAACAATTAAGGACATCTTCGGGTGTCCTTTTTTAATACAAATTAGGAGGTAAAACACAATGTTAGACATCAACTCATCAATTCAGAAGAACGGAACACTTTCTGTTCAAAGTTCAGACGGAACACTTAAACAGGTGGCTTATCTGTCAGCTACAATCAGCGAAAGTGGCACAGTTAGTATGTCAGCCAGCTTTAATGATTTTGCGGCATACTTAGCGAATGATACAGCACTAGACAGCGAGCTTAAGAGCTTCTTTGATGGTGTTAAAAACACTTACAAGGCAACATACAGCACAGAAGATAACACAATTAGTTCAGATGTAGTAGACGTAACAGGAACAACAGAAAGTGAGGTATTTTAGTTGTGATTAAGTGTGGAGATTTTTCAGCGTGGAATGGTAGTGACTTAGACTTTGATAAAATGCGTGCGGCAGGACTTACACACGCTATCCTAAAGGTTATCAGACGTGACCTTAATGCAGATGAACAGTTTGAAAATAACTGGAAAAAGTGTCAGTTAGCTGGCATACATATTTGTGGCGTTTATAACTATGTTTACACGCCTAGCGTAGAAAAGGCAGTAACAGCGGCTAAACGTGTCTTGGAAATACTTGACGGACGTAAAGTTAAGGTATGGATGGATATAGAAGATACTTGTATGCAAAATTTAGGGTCAGACCTTATCGACATAATTAAGGCGTACAAGCACACAATAGAGGAAGCTGGCTACGAGTTTGGTATCTATACAGGTATGGCGTGGTATGGCAGTTACATTGCCCCATATGCAGACGAAGAAATTCTTAACTGCGATTACTGGATAGCAAGGTACTATCTTGGATATGATGAAATGGCACTTGATACAGACCCTAACGAAGATAAGAAACCTAGTGTTGCTAGAAACCTTGTGGGCTGGCAGTATACTTCAAGTGGTGTTGTAGATGGTGTAAACGGAGTTTGCGACTTATCTGTATTCTACGGAGAACACGAAGAAACAGCAAACGATACAGATAATACAGATGATGAAGAAACAGCAGATAACAGCAATGAAGCTGTAGACGTTACGTATGCCGCATATACCGACAGGTGGTGGGATGAAGTAACTAACGACAGCGATTGGGCTGGCAAGGGTGACGATACAGCTATCAAGGCTATTGCTATCAGGGTTAGTCGTGGTAACGTTAAGTACAGAGTACACTTACTAAACGGCGGCTGGTTGCCTTATGTAACAGGATGTGACTATGACGATTTTGATAATGGCTATGCAGGTGACAAGAAAACACCGATTGACGCCGTAGAAGTTATCTACTACACACCAGAGGGTGAGCCATACAAGTATGCTAAGTATATGGCATCTGTATTCAACAACCGCAACTTCTATCCAGAGCAGATAGATGATGAAACATCGAACGGAATGGACGGATATGCAGGCGTTATGGGTAATGCAATCGACAAGTTCCAGTTGAACAAAATCGCTGCGCGATGGCCTGCCAAGGCTGTGGCGCAACTTTCTTTTTCTCAATAATAAAATAGGCAATGGCAATTCTTACCAGTATTTGAT
>ERZ1035048.556-NODE-556-length-11367-cov-3.718971_pt1 | contig 11367 bp, 10 predicted proteins | sample MGYA00520587_ERZ1035048 | MGnify/ENA primary metagenome ERZ1035048 (study PRJEB33766, sample SAMN09781693) | gut metagenome | biome: gut microbiome | host: Homo sapiens | place: Madagascar | study: EMG produced TPA metagenomics assembly of the PRJNA485056 data set... | reverse complement strand
GTTACGCTGAGTCTGTTAGATACGCTCAATACGGCGTTCAGCGTTGAAAATAAACTTCGCTTCTTCGCTCTCAAATGAGATCCCGCCACGTTCTTCACGGGCTTTATCCAGCACTTTATAGAGGTTATGCAACTCTTCGAGATGCTTAACCAGCGGAGCGTACTGCTCGCGCAGATCCTGATCGCCCTGCAGAATATGCCAGACTTTGGTGTAGGTCAGACGCGCGTGAGAGCTCATCACCGCTTCGTAGAATTTGTAGCCCGTCAGGCGGCCTTTCGACGAAACCGTCATCTCGCACACCATACACAGGCGGTCTACCTGCGGATTGAGCGAGCACAGACCGTTAGAGAGCACTTCCGGCAGCATCGGGATAACCTGCGAAGGGAAGTACACCGACGTGCCACGGTTACGCGCTTCTCTGTCCAGCGGCGTTGGCGGACGCACATAGTAGCTGACGTCAGCAATCGCGACCCATAAACGCCAGCCGCCGCCGCGTTTTTTCTCGCAGTAAACTGCATCGTCAAAGTCACGGGCGTCTTCGCCATCAATGGTGACCAGCGGTAAATCGCGCAGATCAACACGGCCCGCTTTTGCTTCTTCCGGCACTTCTTCTTTCAGCCCGGCAACCTGTTGCTCAACAGCCTGCGGCCAGATGTACGGAATTTCATGGGTACGCAGAGCGATATCAACCGCCATGCCGGTGCCCATATTATCGCCAAGGACTTCGACGATTTTACCCACCGCTTTGGTGCGGCGAGTCGGACGCTGAGTCAGTTCGACTACGACCACAAAGCCCATCCGCGCGCCCATGATCTGATCGGGCGGGATTAAGATATCGAAGCTCAGACGGCTATCGTCAGGAACCACAAAGCCGACGCCCGCTTCGGTAAAGTAGCGACCAACAATCTGGCTGGTTTTTGGCACCAGTACGCGGACAATACGCGCTTCACGACGACCTTTACGGTCAGCGCCCAGCGGCTGCGCCAGCACCTGATCGCCATGAATGCAGGTTTTCATCTGCTCGCTGGAGAGATACAAATCATCTTTACGCCCTTCAACCCGCAGAAAGCCGTAGCCATCACGGTGGCCAATAACGGTACCTTTCACCAGGTCGAGGCGTTCCGGCAGCGCATAGCACTGACGACGAGTGAAGACCAGTTGACCATCGCGCTCCATCGCGCGCAGGCGGCGACGCAGGCCTTCAAGCTGCTCTTCGCCTTCAATGTGCAGTTCTACCGCCAGCTCATCACGGCTGGCCGGTTTTTCACGTTTGGTTAAATGTTCGAGGATAAATTCCCGACTAGGGATGGGATTCGCGTATTTTTCAGCTTCGCGTTCCTGGAAAGGATCTTGTGACATCTCGGTTCCTCCGTTGTCATCTCTGATGAAGATTTTCGTCACTCCACCAGCAATAATTTATAAAGCGGTTGATTCTCTTCAACCAAATCGGCAAGCGTGTAGTTATCCAGTTCCGTAAGAAAACTTTGCACGGCCTTAGAAAGCGCCTGTTTCAACCGACAGGCAGGTGTAATGTGGCAAAACTCACTGCTGCAATTCACCAGCGATAAGGGCTCCAGCTCGCGCACCACATCACCAATACGTATCGCACTCGCCGGTTTACCCAGGCGAATGCCGCCATTTTTTCCACGAACAGCAGTCACGTAGCCGGCACGACTAAGTTGATTGATTATTTTGACCATATGATTACGGGAGACGCCGTAGACGTCAGTCACTTCAGAAATACTGGTCATCCGCCCTTCTGGCAATGACGCCATGTAGATCAGCGCACGTAATCCGTAATCAGTGAAACTCGTTAACTGCACATCAACCTCAAAAGGGAAATCGGGAAAAAATACATTTATATTGATGATAAACCAGCCACAAGCTGTGTCGCTAATTTATTTCAGTTCGGGGAAGGAAAAAAGCGAGGATTTAACACTGTGTCGGATAGCGTAATGGCTTAACCGACACAGCAATGTATCACACTGTTAGCCCGGCAGGCAAAATATCTGCCAGGCGTACCAGAATTACGCGTCGAACGGATCGCGCAGAATCATGGTTTCAGTACGATCCGGACCGGTAGAGATGATATCGATCGGTACACCGGTCAGCTCTTCAATGCGCTTGATGTAGTTCAGCGCCGCCTGCGGCAGGCCGCTACGCTCTTTCACGCCGAAGGTGGATTCAGACCAGCCCGGCATGGTTTCGTAAATCGGCTCTACACCTTTCCAGTCGTCAGCTGCCAGCGGAGTGGTAGTCACTTCACGACCATCCGGCATACGGTAAGCCACACAGAGTTTCACCTCTTTCAGGCCATCCAGAACGTCCAGTTTAGTCAGGCAGAAGCCAGACAGGGAGTTCAGCTGTACCGCACGACGAACGGCAACGGTGTCCAGCCAGCCGGTACGACGACGACGACCCGTAGTTGCGCCGAATTCGTTACCCTGCTTGCAGAGGAACTCGCCAGTTTCATCAAACAGTTCAGTCGGGAACGGACCTGCACCCACACGAGTGGAGTAAGCTTTGAGGATACCCAGAACGTAATCAACATAACGCGGGCCCAGGCCGGAACCGGTCGCCACGCCACCAGCAGTGGTGTTGGAAGAAGTTACGTACGGATAAGTACCGTGGTCGATATCCAGCAGCGTACCCTGCGCACCTTCAAACATGACGAAATCGCCACGCTGACGCGCCTGGTCGAGCAGGTCAGAAACGTCAACCACCATAGAAGTCAGGATGTCGGCAACAGCCATCGTATCATCCAGAACTTTCTGGTAATCAACCGCTTCAGCTTTGTAGTAGTTAACCAACTGGAAGTTGTGATATTCCATCACTTCTTTCAGTTTTTCAGCGAAGGTTTCTTTGTCGAAAAGGTCGCCAACACGCAGACCGCGACGTGCCACTTTATCTTCATAAGCAGGCCCGATACCACGACCGGTGGTGCCGATCGCTTTCGCGCCACGCGCTTTCTCACGCGCGTTATCCAGCGCAACGTGATAATCAAGGATCAGCGGACATGCTTCAGACAGCAGCAGACGCTCACGAACGGGGATGCCACGGTCTTCCAGTTCTTTCATCTCTTTCATCAGCGCGGCCGGAGACAGCACAACACCGTTACCGATGATGCTGGTTACATTCTCGCGGAGAATACCTGATGGAATAAGATGGAGAACGGTTTTTTCACCGTTGATTACGAGAGTATGGCCTGCGTTGTGACCGCCCTGGTAGCGTACAACATATTTAGCCCGTTCAGTCAGAAGATCGACGATCTTACCTTTACCTTCGTCACCCCATTGGGTGCCCAGTACGACGACGTTGTTACCCATTTTTCAAAATCACCGTTTGCTTAAAAATGGATTCTACCATCGCTTTTTCAGAGTTACAGCACTTTTTGCACTCAAAAATGACCTCGATCAGTCTGTTTTTTGTTCAGCCAATCGTTTTCCTCAACATGTAGTAGACCACAACGCCCGCAACCACAAGTCCACCGCCAAAACGACGTAAAATATTATCGGGCAAATTGGTCATCGCAGATGATTATCTTCTTCCATGCCTTCGGGTAAAGCATCGGCCCTAAACCTTCCAGTACCAAAACCAGGGCAAGCGCCAGCCAGATTGTCGAATTCATTCATTATCCTTATAGAAAAAGAAAACCACCGACATCCCTGAGGATGCGGTGGCTTTATTGACCTGTACCGCAGTCGTTATATTAACGCGTTGCGGAAGTCGGCGTCTTCATGTAGCGGAAGAAATCGCTATCCGGGCTCATGACCATCACGTCCTGATTGCCAGAGAAGCTGTTCTCATAAGCACGCAGGCTACGGATGAATGCGTAGAAGTCCGGATCTTTACTGAATGCATCAGCAAACAGTTTGGCTGCTTCGGCATCGCCTTCTCCACGCATGATGCGGCCCTGACGCTCAGCTTCTGCCAGCGTTCTGGTCACTTCATAGTCGGCAGTCGCGCGCAGTTTTTCCGCTTCTTCCTGACCTTGTGAACGGTGACGACGCGCTACCGCTTCACGCTCGGCGCGCATACGGTTGTAGATCGCTTCAGACACTTCGGTCGGCAGGTTGATCTGCTTGATACGCACATCGACAACTTCAATACCCAGCGCCGCCATACTGTTCGGGTTGATGACCGGAACTTTGCCCTTCGTCTCAGCCGTTACGCGCTCTGCCGCTTCGGCAATGGCGTTATCTGCCGCCGGGGTAGTAACTTCATCTTCTGTACCCGCAGAACCGGAGTTCAGCGCGTCACGTACTTCGAGGGTCAGACGACCACGGGAATCAGTGACGATATCTTTCACGTCCAGGCGACCAATTTCAGAACGCAGACGGTCAGAGAACTTACGTTTCAACAGCACTTCCGCTTGCGAAATGTCGCCACCACCCGTTGCCAGGTAGTAACGGCTGAAATCGCTGATGCGCCATTTGATGTAAGAGTCGACGATCAGGTCTTTCTTCTCTTTGGTCACAAAGCGGTCGGCCTGGTTGTCCATGGTCTGAATACGTGCGTCGAGCATTTTCACCGTTTCAATGAACGGTATCTTGAAATGCAGACCCGGCTCATAAACCAGAGGTTTGTTGTCATCGTCACGCAGTACCTTACCAAAACGCAGCGTAATACCGCGCTCACCTTCTTTGACGACAAAGACAGACATGTAAAGCACTACCAGCACGATGATGATAATCGCGATAACTGACTTACGCATCGTTATTCCCCCTGACGCTGGTAGTCGTTACGCTGCGCGTTGGCGCGGCGTTGGTCCATAATATCGCCCTGACTGGTGGACGACGTGTTGCTTGCTCCACTGGTTGTGGAGGAAGAGGCTGGCGGCAGACGCAGCAGATTGCTGGCACCGTTATCGCTCTTCGCCGCAGGGGTGTTACCACCTTTCAGCATCTGGTCTAACGGCAGAACCATCAGGTTGCCACCTTTATCGTTAACCAGCACTTTGCGGGTGTTGCCCAACACTTTTTCCATCGTCTCGATATACAGACGCTCGCGAGTAATTTCCGGCGCGGCTTTATATTCCGGCAGAAGTTTAGCAAAGCGCGCCACTTCACCCTGAGCTTCCAGGATGGTCTGGGCCTTGTACGCACGCGCCTCTTCGAGGATACGTTGCGCCTGACCGTTCGCACGCGGCTGAACTTCGTTGGTATACGCTTCTGCTTCACGAATGTATTGCTGTTCGTTTTCACGCGCGGCAATCGCATCGTCAAACGCCGCTTTTACTTCTTCCGGCGGACGAGCTGCCTGGAAGTTGACGTCCAGCAGAGTGATACCCATGTCATACGGACGAATCGTCTCTTCCAGTTCGCGCTGGGTATCGCTACGAATCACGGTACGACCTTCCGTCAGAATGCGGTCCATGGTGTATTTACCGATAACTCCACGCAGGGCGCTGTCGGTAGCCTGACGCAGGCTGTCATCCGGGCTGGTCACGCTATACAGATATTTTTCCGGATTGGTGACGCGGTACTGCACGTTCATCTCAACGCGCACTACGTTCTCGTCCGACGTCAGCATCACACCAGAAGCGGCCAGTTCACGCACGGCTTCCACGTTCACCGGTTTGACTTCGTCGATAAACGTCGGTTTCCAGTTCAGACCTGGCTCAACCAGATGGCTGAATTTACCAAAGCGTGTTACCACGCCACGTTCGGCTTCTTTAATGGTATAGAAACCACTGGCCGCCCAGATAATGACAATCGCTGCCGCTGCGATGGTAACGACACGACCGCCAAGCTGCGGGCGCGGGCCTTGCGATGAACTGCCACCGCCAGATCCGGTGCCTTTACCGCCGCCCAGACCACCGAGCTTTTTGCTCAGTTTGCGGAAGATATCATCTAAATCAGGTGGCCCTTGATCGCGACCGCCTTTGTTTCCATTTCCCTCAGAGTTGCCGCCAGGTTTGCTGCTTCCCCACGGGTCGCGGTCTTGTCCGTTATTACCGGGCTGATTCCACGCCATGTTTGTGCTCCATATTTGTTATGCGGTGATCCCTGTTGTCTTTCGACGCCAGAGGATATGACTCCACGCTTCAGACGCTACGCCGTTAGATCAGGTAATCGATCAACGCCGGTTCTTGTTTACAGAGGCGACGCCAGTCAACGATCGGCATACGAACTTGCAGACTTACGCTGCCGTCCTCCTCCATCCACTCTTTTTCTATTGCCTGAAGCTGATAAAAACGACTTCTCAGACGCCCTTCCTGCGGTGGCAGACGCAATGTATGCTGCGCCACCTCGCCGGAAAGCCGCTCCGTCAAAGCCTGAAAAAGCTGTGGTATCCCCGCTCCGGTCTGTGCGGAAAGCCAGACACGGATCGGTTTGTTCTCTTCGTCCCGATCAATACGCGGTTCGAAATCTTCCAGCATATCGATCTTGTTCATCACCAGCAGGGTTGGGATCTCGTGAGCGTCGATCTCTTCAAGAACCGTATTCACCGCTTCGATGTTTTCTTGTACACGCACATCCGCCGCATCAATGACGTGCAGCAGTAATGTGGCTTGCCGCGTCTCTTGTAACGTGGCTTTAAATGCTGCCACCAGATCGTGCGGCAGGTGGCGAATAAACCCTACGGTATCTGCAAGTACGGTTTCACCGACATCTGCAACGTCAATACGCCGCAACGTCGGGTCGAGGGTGGCAAACAACTGGTCTGCCGCGTAGACCCGCGCTTCGGTGATGCGATTGAAAAGGGTAGATTTACCGGCGTTGGTATATCCCACCAGCGAAACAGTAGGAACGTCGGCTTTGATACGCGATTGCCGCCCCTGCTCACGCTGCTTTTCAACTCTTTCCAGGCGCGACTGTATCTGCACGATGCGATTACGCAACAAACGACGGTCGGTTTCGAGCTGGGTTTCACCCGGACCACGCAAACCAATCCCGCCTTTCTGTCTTTCAAGGTGGGTCCAGCCACGCACCAGGCGCGTAGCCAGATGGCGCAGCTGCGCCAGCTCAACCTGCAACTTACCCTCATGGGTACGCGCACGTTGGGCGAAAATATCTAAAATAAGGCCGGTGCGGTCGATAACACGACACTCGCACAAACGCTCCAGGTTACGCTCTTGCGCCGGGCTCAGGGCATGGTCAAAAAGAACGACCGAAGCACCCGTCGCTTTGACAGCTTCCGCAATTTCAACTGCTTTACCTTCACCTACAAAATACTTTGGGTGCGGCGCTTTACGGCTACCGGTAATCACCTGCAATGCTTCGACACCGGCGGAAGAGACCAGAGATTCAAACTCCTGGAGGTCTTCCATATCTTTGTCTTGCGTAAAATAGATGTGTACCAGTACCGCCTGCTCACCAGCATCATAACGGTCAAACAAGCGTATAACCCTCTAAATAGATCAGCGGGGAACGCAGGATCGCTGGCTCCCCGTGTAAAAAAAACAGCCCGAAACCTTATTCGGTTTCTTCGCTGTCCTGTTGCGCGGAAGTATTCTGCGCGCTGCTACCATGATGGTAGTTACTGCTGGTACCGCCACCGGCGTTGTTACTGTGATGAGAAACCGGGCGAGACGGGACAACAGTAGAAATCGCGTGCTTGTAAACCATCTGGCTGACCGTGTTTTTCAACAGGATCACGAACTGATCAAAAGACTCGATTTGCCCTTGCAGCTTAATACCATTCACCAAATAAATAGAAACTGGAACACGTTCCCGACGCAGTGCGTTCAGGAACGGATCTTGTAAAGATTGCCCCTTAGCCATTCTCTCTTTTCCTTATATGCTTATTTGTACTTTGAACCTTTCGATTCTGAAAAAATTGCGCACGATACGTCTCAATTGTACACATTCAGCCTGCGATAGCACCAACAACCTGTAATACTTCGTCACGCGCCTGTTCTGGTTTTTCACTATCAAGCCAGTGACCCCCTTCCCAACCACGCAGCCAGGTTATCTGCCGCTTCGCCAACTGTCTCGTGGCGCAAACACCTCGATAAACCATTTCATCGTATGAGATTTCGCCTTCAAGGTAAGACCACATCTGGCGATAACCCACGCAACGAATGGAAGGCAAGTCCGTATGCAAATCTCCTCGGGCAAAAAGCGCCCGGACTTCTGCTTCAAAACCTGAAGCCAACATCTGATGAAAACGCTGCTCAATGCGTTGATGGAGCAGTTCACGGCTCGCCGGGGCGATGGCGAACTGATGCACCTGATACGGTAGAGCGTCTCCTGACGTTTGCGTCAGTTCCGTTAAAGTTTTACCCGAAATGAAAAAAACTTCCAGTGCCCGGGAAAGCCTTTGTGGATCATTTGGATGAATCCTTGCTGCCGCAACCGGATCGATCTCCTGAAGTTGACGATGCAATGACTCCCAACCTTGCTCTGCCGCCTGTTGCTCAATTCTGGCCCGCACTTCCGGGTCTGCCGACGGTAGCGGCGACAACCCTTCCAGCAATGCCTTGAAATACAACATCGTACCGCCCACTAACAGTGGGATCCGCCCTGCCGCGGTGATATCGGCCATTTCCGCCAGCGCATCGCGGCGAAAATCAGCAGCCGAGTAAGCCTGCGACGGATCGCGAATATCCAGCAATCGGTGCGGCGCGGCGAGTAACTCTTCAGCGTTCGGCTTCGCCGTCCCGATATCCATCCCTTTGTAAATAAGGGCAGAATCAACGCTTATCAACTCTACTGGTAAAATTTTACGCAGTTCAATGGCTAACGCCGTTTTACCGGAGGCCGTCGGCCCCATCAAAAAAATCGCCTTAGGCAGGCTCGCCTTACTGATATCACTCATCTTTCAGGGCTTTTATCGCCGGATGTAAATCAACAGATTGTAACAGACCACCCGGCGGCGTTTTCACAAGTTGCGGACATAACCGTTCCACGTCCGCCAGCAGGGTTATGGCCTGTGCCATTGACCACTGCGCATGTTCGCTTATCAGATTTCGTGCAATCCACTGCGCAATATTGCCAGGTTCGAATACGGACTGCTTCGCCAGGTAGCCTATCAGTTCAGGAATCAAGATTTGTAAATTTTGTTGGCGTAAGGGTAAAGGCACGGCCCTGATGGTCACATGCTGCGCATCGGACTGAAATTCAATACCCAATTCCGCCAGGGCAGACTGCGCTTTTTCTAATGCCGATTTTTCTTCGCCAGAAACTTTTAGCCGCAACGGAATCAGCAGCGGCTGGGCGCAAACTGGCGCTTCACCCGGCGTCAATTGTGCCTGACGCAGCCAACGTTCTGCCACTGGCAAGGCTAAAAGTGAAATGTTGCCGTCGCGCTCCAGCAACGCACAGTCGGAATGGACGATAGTCAGTACCCGACCAAAACTCTGACTGTTCGCCGCAAGTGCAGGTTTCTGCGGTTCCGGCGCTTTTGGTTTTTGCATCGGCGCGGGCGTTTGCAAAAGCTGGCGATACACTTCACCTTGCTGTTTCTGATAGCCTGGCTGCGCATTCGGCCAAGGGGCAGCCGGACGACTGCCTGAGGCGGGCGCAGGAGAGTAGCGCGGAGCTACCGGCTCACGAGCTGCCGGTTCTGCAAAGTGATTGCGCCCCGCCGCCACGCGGTTTTCCGGAATGGGACGCGGTGCAGGTTGGGGTTCATCGTCCAGCGGTAGCGGCGTTTCCAGTTGCTGTTGTAGCACGCTCAGCACGCCCTGATAGATAAAATCATGCACCAGACGCGACTGATGGAAACGCACTTCGTGTTTGGCGGGGTGTACGTTGACGTCCACCTGATGCGGGTCGATCTCCAGATACAACACAAATGCAGGTTGCTGATCGGCCCCCAGTTTGTCTTCACAGGCCTGGCGGATCGCGTGATTGATCAGGCGATCGCGCATCATGCGACCATTCACGTAGCAATACTGAATTTCCGCCAGTGCGGGCGTGGTGTGATTTGGATCGGCCACCCAGCCGCGCAGCGTGAGATCGCCGTGTTGCCATTCAATCGCCAGCGCTTGTTCGAGAAAAGCGGTGCCACAAATCGCGCCTAAGCGCCGTTCTTTTTGCCCGCCTTCCGGCACCGCGCGGTACTGGCGTACGATTTTGCCGTTATGCGACAGGTTGATCGTGACGTCGAAACGCGCCAGTGCGATGCGGCGGATGATTTCATCGATATGGTTAAATTCGGTTTTCTCGGTGCGCAGGAATTTGCGCCGCGCCGGGGTGTTGTAGAACAGGTCCAGTACCTCCAGCGTCGTTCCCACCGGATGCGCCGCCGGTTTAACCGTCACGTCCATATCGCGCCCTTCGGCATAGGCCTGCCAGGCTTCCTGCTGTTCTGCGGTGCGTGAAGTGAGCGTCAGGCGGGAAACCGAACTGATACTCGCCAGCGCCTCACCGCGAAAGCCCAGGCTGATAATGGCTTCGAGATCGTCCAGAGAGGCGATTTTACTGGTGGCATGACGCGCCAGCGCCAGCGCCAGCTCGTCTTTTTTGATACCGCAGCCGTTATCACGAATGCGGATAAGTTTCGCCCCACCGCGTTCGATATCAATATCGATACGCGTCGCACCTGCATCGAGGCTGTTTTCCACCAGTTCTTTGACTACCGACGCAGGTCGCTCGACCACCTCACCTGCGGCAATCTGGTTCGCCAGTTGTGGCGGTAAGACCTGAATTGGCATCAATCGTCCTTAGTTTGGCAGCGTGCGATCTGGCGTCGTCACCGTACTGGCAGTTTGTGCCGTTGCCCCCTGCGGCGCAGATTGCATCGGATGCGCAAGGAAATAATTGCGCAGGCCTTTGTAAATGGCTTCTGCCAGCTGTTGTTGGTAATCGTCGCTCGCCAGCAAACGTTCTTCGCTGTTGTTGCTGATAAAACCGGTTTCGACCAGTACTGATGGGATATCCGGCGAACGCAGAACGCCGAGACTCGCGTGTTCTGGTCGGCGTTTATGTATTTCGCCAATGCGTTGCAACTGACTGATCATACTGGTCGCTACATCATACCCTACCCGCTGGGAATGACCGAACTGTAAATCCAGCACCGCCTGGCTTAAATAGGGGTCAGACTGACTGTTCGCCAGCACATCACCCGCCCCGCCCAGCAGCTCCGACTGTTTCTCGTGCTGCTCCAGCCAGCTGGCCATTTCGCTGTTGGCGCGACGGTTAGAGAGCACCCATACGGAAGCGCCAGTCGCACTGCGGTTCGGTGCGGCATCAGCGTGAATCGACACGAGGAAATTGGCGTTTTGCTTACGTGCCACATCGCTGCGCCCCATCACCGAGATAAAGTAATCCCCGTCACGGGTTAAAACGCCCTTAAACATCGGATCGTCATTGAGCAAGGTACGTAATTTACGCGCAATGGCGATGGTGACATTTTTCTCCCGCGTACCACCGGGGCCGATAGCGCCAGGATCCTGACCGCCGTGTCCGGCATCAATAG
>ERZ1035048.549-NODE-549-length-11476-cov-23.783469_pt1 | contig 11476 bp, 6 predicted proteins | sample MGYA00520587_ERZ1035048 | MGnify/ENA primary metagenome ERZ1035048 (study PRJEB33766, sample SAMN09781693) | gut metagenome | biome: gut microbiome | host: Homo sapiens | place: Madagascar | study: EMG produced TPA metagenomics assembly of the PRJNA485056 data set... | reverse complement strand
GTTGTGAATATCTTTTCTTATTTGCTGCTGATTGTGACCCTGATGAGCATCTTGTGAACTATTATAGCCAAAAGTTGAAATTTAAGAAAGCAGACGAGCATAGTGCTGCAATGCCGATTTATGATTTTACATGTAAGTTCATGTATCAAGAAATTGCGGAATTAGAAAAGAAGCGAATGAAGTTCTATGAAAACTTTAATCATGATGAAGATGCTGTCTAATCTTTTCTGACTGCATCAGGTCATAAAGAACTGGGGCAAAATCATATTGTTTTTTAAACCAGATCACTGCTGTCCCGTTTAGAAATCATCGGTTTAAATAGGCTAGGATACCATATGAGTGCAAAGGTACAAAATTAAATCGAATACACAACTTCTAGAACATAAAATATTGGATATTAATAACTTATATAATAATCGTCCAGACTAAACGGGACACTAGTGCAGATTTGAGTGAAGCTAAAAATCAAGAAAGAGGGTGTGGCTTATGACACACCCTCTTCTTTGTAAAACAGCTGTTTTTTATACTTTAATTATATAAGTAAAAGATGTTATTATATTTATCACTTATCTGATGTTTATTTCAGAATCAGGCGTATTGGCATCCCCTTGTAGCGGCCATTGTTCATGCCGTTGCTACCACTCACGAATCTCATATTGGATAATCCTTTCTTCGTATTGTAAACATCAAAGTATCTATACCAGAAACCATATTCAGGACTGTTGGTACCGAAGCCCTGCGTACCTGACAGCAAAGTCTTGGTCCAGAGATTTACATGGATAGGGTTCTTATGGCTCTCGCCCTCCAAGAATCCACCCATAGGCAGATAGATGTACGGCAACTCGGAATCCACCGTCTTGATACGCACGCAGTTGTAAGTTTCTCCTAACGATGTGGACTGTGGTACCACCTCCAGATTGCCAGCATTAACTAACTCTTCGAACACGGCATCAGTTGGAATGGTATAGCCTTCTGGTGCCAAGACGCTGGAGAGATCCTGATTGGCATCGCTGGTGTTCTGTTTTTTAGAGATACAGAAATAGCCACCAATGGCTGTCTTGTTCTTTTCCAGTGCCACCACATCTGGGGCATAGTAACCATTGTTGGATGCACCTAGGTTGCGGTCTAACATATAATAAGTAGTGGTGGTTCCATCGGCCTTCTTTCCCTCTACCTTTACCACACCATAATAGAACCAGCCCTTCACCTTATCCCCGTTTTCTGTCAGCTGATAATCAGTATATGCCTTGGAAGACTCATCTATCTTATGGAAGATACCAGTATGATAAACAGGATAGGTGATCTTGAAGCCATCCTTGTTGATGATGGTAAATGAAGACTTCCACAAATCTTCGTTTGCCGTAGTATTGGTAAGGCTTACCTTCCATTTACCATTATCTTCTTCCACATTGATTTTATTATCCTTTTTAATAATAATTTCTTTATCATCTAGTTTAGGGATAAGATACGTGATATTTGCTGTTCCCACGCAGAAATGCAAACCATCATTTCTCACAGCCCCTTGCATTTCTTCAGGAGTGATGCCTTGCACATCCTCGTCCAACCATTTGAAATAGTTGGGAGCTACGATGGAGTTATTATACTGCATGGTAACGCGTCTCTCATCATCTTTTCTAAAGTCGAAACCAGCCTGCTTGATGGTTATATCAAGAGAAAGGTCGCCAGAAGTAACGGTGATGATTCCTGGACGTGGATTCTCTGATTGGTTATTCTTTTCAAGCTTAAGCTTCAAGGTATATTTCTTGCCTTTAGAAGAGCTGCTTGTCTCTTGTATATTATTCTCGGTCTCTTGCTGCCAATCGGTTATCCAAGAATTATTTATCTTGACATCATATAGCTTACCATTACTACTCGTTGCCTTTGGCAAGGTAGTAACAATGGTTACGGTAGCCTCTGTTGTGTTTGCATTTACCTCCTGATAATCGCTCACTCCCAGTTCATAGTCTTTGCAAGCTATCATTCTGGTGATTTCAGGGTTATCGTCCCGCACCTCTACTTCCAGTCTATTCTCTGGCTGACTCTTTTTAGCCTCATCAAGCGTAGAGAAGCCATAGTCGTTTACCTTGATTACCTTGATGGTATAATGGTGGTTGCGGAGCAAGGCATATTGGGTTGTCTTGTTGGCATCCTTGTAGAGTGCCACCTTATAATATCCTTCTCTATAATCATCTTCTTCACTTTTCTTATAATACGCCTTGATAATCACCATTGCCTTGCCTGCAGAAGTTTCATTTACTGCCACGGTGGTTGCGGTACCGCCGCCCAATGGGTTCGTTCTGAGAGCGGTAGATTCCGCCAAGTCATCGGTAGTAGTTAGCTCGGTATAATTGGCAGGAGCTATGGCTGCCTTGGTTGCCATGTTATAGACGTACAAGCCTGCATTGGTGAAATTACTCTGGATTCTATTGTCTATCTCCAAACTAATCTTGGCGCATTGGCGCAACATCGTAACAGAAGGATTAGCTTCCAAAAGTTTATCTATTGAAATTTTACCCCAGCAGATAGGGGCATCAAGCTGAGGGTCTCTCTCCTTTGCAGCAGTGAGAGACTGCAAGTCTTGCGCCTCGCTCTCCGTCATGTCGCTGGCATTGGCTACAAGATGTACATTCTTGGTACCAGCAGGTACATTGGTTATCTTTACCTTGTAGCTGCCATCAGGCTGCGGTGGTGATAAGGTAGAAAAGCAATCTGCCTTGCCTAAGTATTCGTTATTGTCTCCATAGAACACAGCCCAGAGCGAATTGAATGTCTCCGAGGTCCCCGCTCTTGTACCAATCTGTTGCTTGGTGAAGTTGGTCAATTGAAGGTTCAAGACAAGTCCCTCGGCAGGGATTTCATCCCCGCCGAGTCCGATAGCCTCCATCGTATCCTTGCAGGAAACAAGGCTGAGGAGCAATCCAATCCATATCATTAAATGTTTGATCTTCTTCATTGCTTAAACTGATTTATAACAGTGTTCAAATCTGATACTAATCTTATTTATTTCACATCAGAATGGCTTGCCAGCGTGCCAAGAGGAGCCATCGTACCAGCCTGTGTCACTATGCTTCTCATAGCTGTTGCCATTGAATAGCAGGACGCTTTCTCCACCCGTAGCTTTGTTGTCTTTTTTGATTCTGATGGCCTTCTCGTGGTCTCCCTTAACAGCCTTGAGGGTAATCACAGTCTTATACCAACCATTATTCAAATTCTCGCATGACCAACTTTTACCCGCTGTATCATAGATGGTAAAAGACTCGCGCTCTGTATTATCGTTATTACCATTTTTGCCATTGGCGGCACCATATACATTAAACCATCCATAAGTCTGGAATTTGGTGTAAATGGTAAAGTTGATGTTCTCAATAGTTGGCATGTCATCATATATGTTCCAAGTAGGATCTGATGTAGGATCATAGACAATCCAACCCTCTTTATCCTCATAGTCGAAGAGAGGAATACCCGGCTCCAAGTGGTGAGGGCAACGATGAAGCGTAAAACCCCAATTCGTATTGGTATTGTTACTGAACATAATCAATGTTTCACCAGGCTTGATGGTTCTTGTTCCCGTAGCACCAAAATCTGTAGATATCGACTGGGCATCCTTGGGGAAGTCCTTGTAATACCACCCCACATTCGTATTATCCTCAACCATCTTATCACCAGGCCATTCAACTGAAAATTTCCAAACTTTAGAGCTGGCTACAGCTCCAGTTGTTTCACCAATCTGGGTATAGACATAGACACGATGATTGTCTGTTTGAGGTATATAAATTCGCTTGTCATTATCATCCGAAAGGTCTAACCATCCATCTGCCCAGTTGGTATTTCCTATATTTCCATTATAAGTCTCTTCCTTTTTTTCTTCAGGTGTACCCTTATAATTATCAGTTCCATTACTATTATCTCCTTTATAATGTGCGCGGTCGTTGATAGCACGGAAGTTGATACGATAGTTACCTACGGGAGGCTTTACCGTTACCTTGATTTTCTTGACAAAGTTGAAGCCTTCTGGAGATTCCTTTGGCTGCACAGTGAGATAATGTACTGTCGTGGTAACAGGGTTACTGGTTGCCACAATCTTGAAGGTTCCTTCTGGAGTATCAGTTTTATCGCAAGATGCCTGAATGGTTGACTTACCTACGGTGGAAGAGGTTCCGTTATCGGTGAAAGCCAAACCGCCCAGGTTGGTCTTAAACTGTACCAATTTGGTATTGTTGTCGCTACCCCAATAGATGGTTACTTCCTGTGGATTTACCTCAAAATAAGGAGAGGCATCATAGTCTACATTGAGATACTTCTTGATGTTGCCAGCCTTAATCCAAACCTTTGCCGTACCCTTGTACTTTCCATTATATTCGGAGAACAGAATGTCCTTGTTGATGTTGAATGTGATTCTATGATTCGCTGCATCTAGCTTGGTCACAATCACATCTTTCTCACCAACCTTTTCATCGCAACCGAAATCTGCCTCTGTCAGCATTACGTTCGACTTATAGTCGATGGAGTCTGCCGTGGTAGATGTTACGCTCGCGTTCGTCTTGCTTACCCACAAAGTAGTATGGTTGAAGTCGGCTTCTATCGTTACAGGATTCCAGTCCTCTACGCTCACATTACAGTCGAGGGTCATGTTTCCCAGACTCTTGATTTTGCCGATAATCTCATAATAGGTTCCACGAGGGAATGTAGGCAGAGCATCTGATGCGTTCTGCTTATGTCCCAGTTTAATGGTATATTGATTCTTGTTGCTGTTGTTAACTATACCGTTAATCTTCAATACCGACTGTTCCTCTACCTTAGAGATATAACGCTCTGGCAGATAGTAGGTACCTTGAAAGAGCCATTGCTTAAAGTTCGTAGGGGCATCTTTACCCTTGTTGGTTCTATCTGTAATAGATACCACATCCTTATTGTTTTCGTTAGCATTGTTTTCATCGATGGTATATTCTCCATTCTGATAATAACGCCCTGTGCTAGCTTCGCCAGTAGATAAACTAGGGTAAATGGTGTTCTCAATACCTGTAGCATATACTGAAGTAACATCTGACTCTGACTGGGTAAACTTACCATCCCATAATAAATGGGTAGAAGGAGTAAGCTTCTGTGCAACAATATCTGTTATGCTATAGCTCTTGTCATAAAGATTATCGCTCGCAGTTGGGTCCATAATGAGGTTGAGCTTAACCTTTACGCATGTAAACTTCAGGTTAGCTGCCACCTCTGTATATTTATCACCACCTTTTTCTATTTTTTTATCGATGATATTACCGTTTACATCCTTTGGCTCATAAATCATCGGGATGTTTGTAGAAACCGGCATTCCCGGTACTGCTCCAACGCCATAACCCAGTACTATTTTTTTGAGATCATCTTCAGTTTTGATAGGCTGACCGCTCAACACTTTGTTCATGTTGGCAACCACATAAATATGGTAAGTGCCCGGCTCGATATTGAGCTGATAGTTAGCAACATTCGGCTCTACCATCATCGTAGCCAATGGGGCAGGGAGCGTCTCTACCAGGAGCTTGCCATCATTTCCATTTCCTGTAGGGACAGGGAAAGCATAGAGGGTCAGGTCGTTGATCTGGCATTCATCTACCGTGGCATTATAGGTAGGAAGGCCGGAAGCATCGTCGGCACGGGTGCCGCGGCTACTGAGCACGGTTGGCACGAGTACATGCAAGTTGCTTTCTGACGAAATGGGAGCGCGCTCGCCTCCAAGTTCGTCAGAGCAACTTACTGTAACCAACAATATAAACCAACTAACTAAACTTAAAATGAAATCTCGTATTTTCATTGTTCCTAATTTTTAAAGTCAAATACTCTTATGAGCTAAATGCCCCGAAAGGGCTCTGACACCTGAAACGGTTATAAATCGACACGCTGGATGCGCTTGCTCCAATCCAGGATGGAAATGCTGAGCTTCGCATACTTCCACTGGTTGCCCTGGAGGAAAAAGTCGAGCTTATAGTCGTACTCACGGTCCAGGAATTCCTGTGCTGAATAATGGCGGGCTTCGAAGGCGCCACGGCCTTGAGCCAGACAGTCAGCAAGATTGATGCGTGCCACCTCTTCGCCTGTAGTCTTGTTCGTGATAGTGAGGATGGCGTTCTTGTCGTTTTCTGCTGCCGGATGCCAGATGAGTCGGGAGAACATGAGGGCGGCATGAGCGGTGCGCTCCTTTACATTGCCCTCGGTATCCTTAAACTCAGTGGTCCAGGTGTAGTATGGGGTATATGTCAACTCCTCGTCGGGGAGGAGAGAGTTGTCGTAATTGATATCGCCGTTGGCATTGGTTATCTGATAACTGAAGTCATCGGCATTGATGTTGGCAGGCTCGTCGGTCTGATGCAGGCTGATGGTGAGCTGCTTGGTATCACGAACCAGACCGATGGTATGGCGTGTAACCTGCAGGTCTTTTACTTCAACCAGTTCGTTGCTGAGTCCTTGCCAGAGTGTATCGAGTGGGTGGCTCTGGTTGTTCACCTTGCCCTGTTCGCGGTCGAGGCGGGCATGGAGGGTGGTGATGTTGTCACCCTGCTGTGGCAGAGCTATCTGGAATTTGGCACCTGGCTGCGCGAGAGCATCTTCGTATTTCTTTTGGAAGGCGAAGGTTGCGAATCGGTATTTGCCCGGTTCCAGATTGATTCGCATGGCATAGTTAGGGTCCTTGAGCGGCTGTGATGTCGCATCGTTATAGGCATCATGGCGAGCAATGAAGTTGCCCTGCTCGTCGTATACGAATACGCTGAGTCCGCCCACATGATCTTTGAACATGTCGGCACGCTGCACGTTGTAGTCGTACTTGAACTGCAAGTCAACACCCATGTCACAAGGAGGCAGGTCGTCGTGCATCAAGTCGTTGCAGCTGCTGAGCATACTGCCCGCCATGATGAATCCCCATCCCATGCATATATTCTTGATCCAACTGTTAAACTTCTTGTTTGCCATGATGCTTATCTGTTTTATGAAAAAGTAAAGTGTATAAATTGATTCTTATTCTTCCGATATAGCCAGCCGCTCCTTAGCGCTAGAGCGGCTGAGCTATATATAATTCAAGTTTCGCAAGTTTTGCTCCACACGCCCTGAAAGGGCAGAAGCCCCTAGCCCAGGGCATCGCCCTGGGTAATTACGGACGCAAACCTGTCGCCCTGTAAGGGCAAAAGCTTTAAAACTCCAGACAAAACACAAAGCTTTTGCCCTTACAGGGCGCCTTGCTGATTGCCATTATACCCAGGGCGATGCCCTGGGCTAGGAGCTTTTGGGCCTTCAGCCCGTACTTGAACCACATGCGAAAGTTCAGTAATGTGAAATGGATTACAAATTGACATCCTGAGAACGCTTAGCCCAGTCGAGGATCTTCACGCTGACGTTGATGTAATTGTCGTCTTCATCATCTGGAGTGTTAGGCTTAACCTCTGGAACACTAGGGTAACCAGGACCGCTAACGCTTTGTACAGTCAACACATACCAGTTGTTACGGAGTACACCATAACGACCTAAGTATTCCAGATTATTCTCACCGTAAGTACCGGATTTCCACTTAGTCAAGTCATCACCGAAGTGCTTGATACGGGCGATGTAGTAAGACTCACCACCTGCGTATGTGCTAATACCGACCTTTTTAGACTCATTGAGACCCAACTGGGTATTAATGGCGGTGATTTGATCCTTATCAATTGTTGCAGTTTCAGTTTCGCTGGTTTTAACGATGATATTATCTGCTGTTATATAGTGAGTACCTGCTGCAGTGATTTTATCCAATTTGACAGTGGTGTTGTCGATTGTTGCGCCTGGGACAACACTAGCAACTGCAGCTTTGATTTCTTTCACAAGATTATCTTCATTCCAAATAGCAGTGTTCTTACCGATTTTGTAGAAGTTCGTATTTTCTGCAATGCCATTTGGAATATATTTAGCTTTGAATACAACACGAGTAGTCTGCCCCTGCTTCATATTGGCAAGATTGAATGTATTCTCAAGACAGTACAATGAGGTAGTAGGCTCTGCTGTTACGTCTTTATTTGCAACATTGTTGAACTCTGCATTAAGAGCAGTCTTGTCAGCGGCTGTATTGTCGTAGTTAGGGTCTTTACCCCAATATACACGCTTTGCTTTGGTGTCTTTGTTGTTATCTACGAAACGCTGAGTGTTAGCACCGTTGCTTCCAGCTGGAGTGTCAGTGTTAGTCCAAATGTTAGTGTAGTCATCGCTCAATCCATCAACATTATGGATTGGGAAGGTCTTCGTGTTGGTAACATCCAAAGCCCAGTTCTTGATTGTAACCTTGTCACCCTTATATGTGACACCAGTAACCGTATAATTATCATCCGTATTTCCTGTTGCTGCTTTACCTGTTTTTAAGGTAACCTTAGCAAGACCACGCTCTACATAGATATCTGTTGCTGTACCCTTGGCAGCCTGTTCCTCTGTTGGGTAAATATTATTTTTATTAATAGCAACTAAAGTAGTAACTTTATTATCCTTGAACAGAGGCGCATTTGCCATATAGAAGCCATTAGTGTAATTTGCAATATCCTTAGCATTTGCTGCTGCGTTCCAATCTGAGAACTTCATGCCTTCGCCTTCGGTAGTAGGGGTAGTAGGCAAAGCTACCTTGGCCTTAGTACCAGTACCATTGTTCAAGAGCACCAAAGCGTAGTAACCGTCGGTTTTATCTACATTTTCCAACTTGGCTGTAATTTTAGCATGAGTGGTTACACCTGGCTCACTTGGATCTTTCCATGGTGCCATTGAACCCAACTCAGCACTCTCAACGAAAGTATAATCACCTTCTTTCGTTGCTTTCCCCTGCTTAAAGATGAGTAAGGTTGCATCATTTACCTTGTACTCATAGTCTGAACCATGGTCGAATGTAGGGTCGCCAGCAGCACGTGTACCACTTGTTGTAGGCAAGTTGATAGAGAAAGTTGCATAACCAACACCTGCTTCATTAGTACCAGTACCTGGACCTGCGGTTCCCAGGTCCTCATTGCTTGAACAGCTTGCTGTCATAGCTGCGATGACAGCCAAGCCAAAATAATGTTTAATCTTCATAATTTTTGAAAGTTAAGCTTGTTTATAATCGTTATTCTCTAATTTTCTGTTATTCCAATTCCTTTATCTGCTTGAAGACATCTCTTACACGCTCTGCCTCTTTCGAGTTGCCTGCCTTGGCAAGATGCTTTTCGGCAGAAGTAAGATCACCTTTCTGCAAATCGGTGCAGGCGGCATTGAGATTCGCAGCCTCATCATCAGGGAAGAGGCGGACGGCAATGTCGAATACCTCGTTAAACTCTGGCGAACCCGGCTCGTAAGTCTGTGCCACCAGGAACATCTCCTGCAGAGAAAGCTGCTGTGGTTTGGTCTTCAATATCTCCTTGGCTTCTTCGATGCTGAACGGACGAACCGTATAGGTTACCGTATAGTCGCTATGACGGAGACGAGGATAGATATAATCCAGGATATAGCGGTAACTTGCCGGATGGAGCTTTCTGATCTTCTGGTCCTTATCGTCGGGAGCCAGCGAGGAGTTAGCTATCTCGAGAATTGCTTCCTTATCAGCCAGATGACTAGCCTGGATCTTCTTCTTGAATCCTTCCCAGTCTTCCGGTGTAGCCTGATAGGTAAAGAGCTTGCTGTTTATGGTGTAGAGGCTGCTCACATAGTTGCGGAGAGCAGCTGCACGCTCGTTGGCAAGGCGCTTATTGTTGGCATACGAACCATCAGGCGAAGCAAAACCGTGGATATCAATATCTGTGATTTCAACATTCTTGTCGTTCTTCACCAGGTCGATGGTAGAAGTAATCTTCTTCAGCTCTGTAGCATTCTCACGGAAGTTGGCAAGAATATTACTCTTGTTAACCACAAAGCTGAGATAGGCTTCACCCTTTTCGGCTCTCACCTTCTTGGCTTCCGCCTTCGGCTGCACGAAGAAATCCTTCGTAATCTTCGGTGTACGGTCGATATCTGCAATCGGCGTATTGTCCTGTTCTATCAGGTTGCCGCATCCGCAGAGATCTTCTTTCACCGAGAGTTTGAACTTCTTCATCCATTTCTGATAAGGAACAGACTGGGCGAAGTAAACCTGCTGACTGGTCTTGTTCTTGCGGGTAAGAACCTGTGCCTGCGGATTCTTCTTGCTGTCGGCAAGTCGGCGGTATCTTACAGCCTGGTTTCTACCCTGGATGATGATAGGGTTGAGAGCGATAGAATCAGTTCCTACCATTACCGGTGTGAAAACAATCTGCTGCTCTGATTTCATCTTCAAATCGTTCAGGTTCATACGGAAGGCAACGTTCATCTGGTTGCCGTTCTTGCGTGCCAAGACGCTGTCTACCTGAATCTTACCCCCTGCCAGCTGTTGAGCCTGAGCAGGCATGATGCCCTGAGAAAAGAGTATGCAGAGGGGCGAAATGACCGCATAAAGCTTCATTTTATCCATATTATGATTTGCCTAAAATTTTTTGTATTCTGTCTAGTTATTACGTGTTTATATTGTCAGTTAAAACAACAGTTAAGTTAAATTCTTAGAACACGTATATGAGAGATAGTGCGGCTTTTGTAGGGCCCACATAGTTGCGGTGGTCTTTGTCGAGACATTTTTCGCATCGTCCGTAAAGCTTGTAAGGACTGTAGGCATATCCCAAACCGATAGAGCCTTCGAAATTGAGGTGCTTATTGAGCAACCACTGATAGCCGTAGGTGAGGCCTCCACCAACATACCAGCCTTCATAATGCCTGCCCTCCAGAGTTTTCGGCAGGATGCCGAAGGGCATGTCAATGTTTTTAATGTTGTATTCACCGCCTAGGGCATGGATTCCGAAGAAATGGCCTCCAAACTTCTGGCAGGTGTACCATCTGTATTCTGGCATAACATTCCAGAATCTCATCTTCTTGTCGCCCGAGAACTTCCAGGGGTTCAGGGTGCCGAAGAGTTGGAAGGTTGTTTTCTTGCCCGTGCCGATTTCGATGCCGGCGTTGGCAGATGTGGAAGCCCATCCCAGTAAGTTGGTCTTCAGAGCGACCTCCTGCGCTCGCGTCGTTGCCGTTGAAAGGATCAGCAGCAGCAACATAGCTGATTTAATGAATGTTTGCTTCATCATATCTTTACTTTTATATTTGGTTTCGTTTATATTAAACTTAGCCTTCGTTCGCTAGTTGGTATCTTTTTTCGGCTGCAAATATAAGAGGAATTTCTATAGTACACAAGAAAATATTTCAAAAAGGTTCTATTTATTTGTGCAAACGTTTGCACATTCATGCAATCTGTTTGCGCGCACACATTATAAAGCACATGATTATAAGAGTAATTTGCACAAATATGCGTAAGGGCAATAAGTTTTTTCTAAAATCACCCCGTCCCTCTTTACCATTAAAGAGGGCTCCACCTCTCACCCCGACCCTCTCACCCTCAGGGAAGAGGGAGGAAACCGCTCCTCCTCGTCGCTCGGAACCGCTACGCTCTAAGGTTGGC
>ERZ1035048.537-NODE-537-length-11633-cov-16.497236_pt1 | contig 11633 bp, 8 predicted proteins | sample MGYA00520587_ERZ1035048 | MGnify/ENA primary metagenome ERZ1035048 (study PRJEB33766, sample SAMN09781693) | gut metagenome | biome: gut microbiome | host: Homo sapiens | place: Madagascar | study: EMG produced TPA metagenomics assembly of the PRJNA485056 data set... | reverse complement strand
TGATCAAGATCATGAAGAAGCACAACGGTTAATTCGTTGCCTCTTAACGATTAAGTATATGGCCGTCCAGCATTTTTTCAATGCTGGACGGCTTTTTGTTTTTATAAGTGAGAATTTCTTTTCATTTTATTTTGTTTTCTCAATAATTTCATTTAACTTTGCGGCATGAAATATTCGATGATAACCATATTGGGACCTACGGCGAGTGGCAAGACGAGTCTTGCTGCCGCTCTTGCAGCCAGGATCAATAGCCTGGGTGCCCATTTGTCGGGTACCCCTGCCAAGGGCGCTGAAATCATTAGTGCTGACAGCCGGCAGGTATATCGCGGCATGGATATAGGTACGGGTAAGGATCTGGCTGACTATACCATTCATGGCAAGCAGATACCTTATCACCTCATTGACATCTGTGAGCCTGGTACGAAATATAATCTCTTTGAATATCAGCAGGATTTTTATGATGCCTATCAGGATATTCAGAAGAGAGGGGCATTTCCGATATTATGTGGAGGCACAGGACTCTATATTGAGTCGGTGCTGAAAGGTTATCATCTCTCACCTGTTCCGCAGAACCCGGAACTCCGTGAGTCATTGGCTCATAAGAGTTTAGAGGAACTTACGCTGATACTGAAAGAGCTGAAGGCGAAAACGGGTTCTAATATGCACAATCGCACAGACGTGGATACAGCACAGCGAGCTATCCGGGCGATAGAGATTGAAAGCTATAATCTGGAGCATCCGATGCCCGAACGTGAACTCCCTGCGGTTGATTCGCTGATTATCGGTGTCAGCATAGACCGGGACGCAAGAAGGGAGAAAATTTCACGGAGACTGAAACAGCGATTGGATGAGGGAATGGTAGATGAAATCAAGGGACTGCTAGATCGTGGTATTCCTGCCGAAAATCTCATCTATTATGGTTTGGAATATAAGTTTATTACAGAATATGTGATCGGTAAGACTTCATACGATGAGATGTATCGCGGTCTGGAAATTGCAATCCATCAGTTTGCCAAAAGGCAGATGACGTGGTTCAGAGGTATGGAGCGCAGAGGCTTTACTATCCATTGGGTAGATGCATTGCAGCCAATGGAGAAAAAGGTGGAGACGGTTTTGGAGCTGATGAGAAGCTAGGCTGCGGCCTGGAATCTGGCTAGGGCTGGCATCCGATGGAATCGGATGCAACGGTGGCTGGGCGGAAGTGATATTTTATACAACTTTCAAATTACAAAGAAGAGACAATGGTAAACGAGAATAAATGGGGGCTGCTTTATTGCCCTAGAGGAGGCTGGCGAAGTAACAAGCGCTGGGAAAAAATAGAGAAGGTGCTCAAGCAGCAAGGCGTAGATTACGACTTTGTGCAGAGCGAGAATCAGAAGAGCGTAGAACGGCTCATCAGAATGTTTATCAACAATGGTTATAAGACCATTGTCATCGTTGGTGGAGATTCTGCGCTCAATGATGCCGTAAACTGTCTGATGCAGATAGATCCGAAAGAAAGAGAAGAGGTGGCACTGGGTGTTATTCCTAACGGACTGATGAACGACTTTGCCCACTTCTGGGGATTCAGCGACAGCGATATCGAGAAGACGGTGGCGTCGCTGAAAAAACGTCGTATCAGAAAGATTGACCTCGGTTGTATCCGCTATGTGAACAAGAAGGGGGAGAAATGCCGTCGCTATTTCCTCAACTGTATTAATATCGGACTCATCGCCGCCATCATGAACCTGAGACGAAAAACCCATCATATCTTCGGTTCACGTACCCTGTCGTTTCTCTGTTCCTTCATCCTGATGATATTCCAGCGTCTGGACTATAAGATGCATGTGAAAATCAATTCGGATGTTATCAAGCGTAGAGTGATGACGATGTGTATAGGCAATGGAACAGGATATGGACAGACTCCGAATGCTGTGCCATATAACGGACTGCTCGATGTGTCGGTGGTATCTCATCCTAAGACAACCCAGCTCTTCGAGGGAATCTATCTTTTTGTGAAAGGTAAGTTCCTCAACCATAAGAGTGTGCATCCTTACCGTACCCGAGAGGTAGAGGTGCTCGATGCCCAGCATGCCCTGATAGGTATTGATGGCAGATTGATGAATACACCGGTAGGCCCATTCCAGATTACTGTAATTCAGGAGGTTATCAACTTCCTGATACCCGTATAACCAGTATGCCCGTAATAAGTGAAATGTATCAGGAAAAACGTATAATGTAAAACATATAAATAAAAAATAGCAGAACTTTATCCGAGTTCTGCTATTTTTATGATTTCTTCTTCCTGTAAGATTTTGATTTTCCTTCCTTCAGTATTGATGAGTTTTTCTGCCGTAAAGGCTGAGAGCGTACGGATGGCATTGCTCGTTGTCATATTACAGAGATTTGCCAGATCTTCACGACTCAATCGGATGTCAAGAGTTTTACCATCTTTATCTAACCCATAAGAGTCTTTCAGGAATATCAGTCCCTCGGCAAGTCGGGCACGGATATGTTTCTGGGTGAGGTTCACGGTACGGTCGTCCGATTTTCCTATCTCTATACTGAGGTATTTGATAAAGAAGAAACCGATGTTGAAACTCTTAGAGAGCAGCTTCATGAGAACCGCCAGCGGGAACTGGGCAACGACGCAGTTTTCCAGCGACATGGCTGCCGTCTTGTATATCTCATCCGCAAAATAGGCTCTGAAACCAAAAAATTCAATCGGTTTGATAACACGGATAATCTGGCTCTTGCCACCGATACCTTCTTTGTATATTTTCACTTTTCCCGCTATGAGACATAGTGCATATTCAGGAGTACCCTCGTTCTTGTAGATGATTTCGTTCTTCTTATACTTCTTGATTTCCAGATGTTCTTTCAGTAAATCGAACTGGTCATCAGTGATGCCTCCCCATAGCTTAGCAATCAGCATTGCTATATTTTCTTTATCGTATTTTCCTCTAGCTGCCATGTGTACAAATCTTTTAAACTGAAAACTGAGTGCAAAAGTAATGCTTTTTCTCGAAATAATCAAGCATTTTTGTCTAAAAATATGTTTTAAAACATAAAAAAGCAATTTTTTCTAAAAATGGCATACAAAAAACTTTGTTATACCATAAAAAAGTGTTACCTTTGAAAGCAATTAATTTAGTCAACAAAAATATAGAACCTTAATATAGATCTATGAGTTATCTAAAATTCGAAAAGGCCCTTATGACGAATCTTCAAGAGTCGTTGCCTAAGGAGTTGTTGAGAACAAATCGCTCGGGTGCATATTCGTGCTCAACGATTGTAGACTGTAATACCCGCAAGTATCACGGATTACTTGTCGTGCCGGTTCCAGAACTGGACGATGAGAATCATGTGCTCTTGAGTTCGCTGGATGTTACGGTGATTCAGCATGGAGCTGAGTTTAACCTCGGCTTGCACAAGTACCAGGGCAACAACTACAGTCCGATGGGCCACAAGTACATTCGTGAGTTTGATTGTGATAAAGTGCCAACTACCCTTTATCGCGTAGGTGGTGTTATCCTGAAAAAGGAAGTTGTATTCCAGCATTATGAGAATCGCATTCTGATTCGCTATACGTTGGTAGACGGCCATTCGGCTACAACCCTTCGTTTCCGTCCTTTTCTGGCTTTCCGCAGTGTCCGTCAGTTTACTCATGAGAATGCTACCGCATCTCGTGATTATGCTGAGGTAGATCATGGCATCAAGACCTGTATGTATGCAGGTTATCCTGATCTCTATATGCAGTTCTCCAAGAAGAACGAGTTTAAATTCTGTCCAGATTGGTATCGTGGCGTGGAATATCCAAAGGAGCAGGAGAGAGGTTATGCTTCTAACGAAGACCTCTATGTTCCTGGCTATTTTGAAATGGATATCAAGAAAGGCGAAACCATCGTCTTTGCTGCTTCTACATCAGAAATCAAGGCGGTCAGCCTGAAGAAACTCTTCGACAAGGAAGTGGATGAGCGTTCGCCTCGTGACAATTTCTTCCACTGTCTGGTCAATGCGGCTCATCAGTTCCATCGTCGTGAAAAGAACGATGACCGTTATATCCTGGCAGGTTACCCTTGGTTCAAGTGCCGTGCCCGCGATACATTCATCGCTCTTCCGGGTCTCACCCTCTCTATCGAGGAAGATGACTACTTCGAACTGGTGATGAAGACTGCCATGAAGGGATACTACGAGTTTATGGAAGGCAAGCCGGTCAGCGTTCATATTGCTGAGATAGAGCAGCCTGACGTGCCATTGTGGGCTATCTGGGCTTTGCAGCAGTATGCCAAGGAAACCAGCAAGGAAGAATGCTTCAAGAAGTATGGACAGTTTATCAAGGATGTTATCAGCTTTATCCAGGATAACAAGCATCCGAACCTGAAGCTCGAAGAGAACGGATTGCTCTATACCGATGGTAAGGACAAGGCTGTTACCTGGATGAACTCTACTGCCAACGGCAGACCAGTGGTTCCACGTACCGGATATATCGTAGAGTTTAATGCTTTGTGGTATAACGCCTTGTGTTTCTGTGCTTCTCTCGCAGCAACAGTAGGTGAAGAAGACAGCCAGCAGAAACTCCTGGCTCAGGCAGAGAAAACCAAGCAGGCGTTCCTCGATACCTTCCTCAATGAATATGGCTATCTCTACGATTATGTTGATGGAAATATGATGGACTGGAGCGTTCGCCCGAACATGATATTTGCAGTGGCTTTCGACTATTCTCCATTGTCGCAAGACCAGAAGAAGCAGGTTCTTGATATCTGTACACGCGAACTCCTTACTCCTAAGGGATTGCGTTCACTCTCGCCAAAGAGCGGTGGATATAATCCTGTTTATGTAGGTCCGCAGACCCAGCGCGACTATGCTTACCATCAGGGTACGGCATGGCCATGGCTCGGTGGCTTCTATATGGAGGCAAGTCTGAAACTCTATAAGCGTACCCGTTTGAGCTTTATCGAACGCCAGATGGTAGGTTATGAGGACGAAATGTCTTCCCACTGTCTCGGTACCATCAGCGAACTCTTCGATGGAAACCCTCCATTCGCAGGTCGTGGTGCCATCTCTTTCGCCATGAATGTGGCTGAGATTCTGCGTGCGCTCGAGTTACTTGAAAAATATCAATATTAATAATAGGAGGACTGCTATATGAAAGTTTTAATGTTTGGATGGGAGTATCCTCCTCACGTATTTGGTGGTTTGGCAACTGCCAACTTTGGTATCTCCCAGGGACTTCATGCCCAGGGCGATGTTGATATCACATTGTGTCTGCCTCATCCTTTCGGTGATGAGGACCGCAGTGCCTGCAAGATTGTGGCAATGAACAGTGTGCCTATCGCCTGGCGAGATGTAAATCACGACTATGTGCAGCAGCGCGTAGGCAATATCATGAATCCGGACGATTATTTCCGCTACCGTGACCACATCTATGCCGATTTTAACTATATGCATGTAAATGACCTCGGCTGTATGGACTTTGCCGGTGGTTATCCGTCAAATCTTCATGACGAGATTAACAACTACAGCATCATTGCCGGAGTTGTAGCTCGTTCAGAAGAATTTGATATTATCCATGCTCACGACTGGCTTACATTCCCAGCCGGAATTCATGCCAAGCGCGTGAGTGGCAAACCATTGTGCATCCACGTTCATGCTACTGATTTCGACCGTAGCCGTGGAAAGGTGAACCCTACCGTTTACGCTATCGAGAAAGACGGTATGGATAATGCCGACTGCATCATGTGTGTATCCGAACTGACCCGTCAGACGGTGATTCACCAGTATCATCAGGATCCACGCAAGTGTTTTGCCATGCACAATGCCGTATACCCATTGAAGCAGGAGTGGCAGGATATTCCACGCCCAAATCATAAGGGCAAGGAGAAGGTAGTAACCTTCCTGGGACGTCTTACCATGCAGAAGGGACCTGAATATTTCGTTGAGGCTGCCAACATGGTATTGCACCGTACCCGCAATGTGCGTTTCTGTATGGCAGGTTCGGGCGATATGATGGATCAGATGATTTATCTCGCTGCCGAAAGAGGCATTGCCGACCGGTTCCACTTCCCTGGCTTTATGCGCGGCAAACAGGTTTATGAATGTCTGAAAGACAGTGATGTCTACGTGATGCCATCTGTGAGCGAGCCGTTCGGTATCTCACCTTTGGAAGCTATGCAGTGCGGCACACCAACCATTATCTCCAAGCAGAGTGGATGTGGAGAAATCCTGTCCAACTGTATCAAGGTAGACTACTGGGATATCCATGCCCTTGCCGATGCTATCTACAGCATCTGTCACAACGAGAGTCTTTTCGATTATCTCTCAGAGGAAGGCAAGAAAGAAGTAGACCAGATTACCTGGGAGAAAGTGGGAGTCCGCATCAAAGACCTGTACCTCAAGACCTTAGGGTGGAAGTAGGTTAAGTGAAGAGTGAAGAACGAAGAATGAATAATTTTGAGGCTTTACTCATCTTACAAGTTAAACGTTCAAATTTCAAATTTTTATGAAAACAATTTGTTTATATTTCGAGATACATCAGATTACCCATCTGAAACGCTACCGCTTCTTCGACATCGGTACCGACCATTATTACTATGATGACTACGAGAACGACCGTAGCATCAACGAGATTGCTGAGCGCTCTTATATGCCAGCCTTGAATGCCCTTCAGGAGATGATTGAAAAGAACGGCAAGTATTTCAAGGTAGCTTTCTCGCTTTCGGGTGTGGGTATGGAGCAGTTGGAACTTCATGCTCCTCAGGTACTGGAGAAGCTTCAGCAGCTCAACAATACGGGTTGTGTAGAGTTCCTGGCTGAGCCTTACTCTCACGGACTTGCTTCTCTGGTTAATGAGGCAAGTTTCAAGGATGAGGTGATGCGCCAGTGTACTAAGATTGAGGAATATTTCGGAAAGAAACCTACCGTATTGCGCAACTCTTCGCTCATCTACAGCGATGATATCGGTAACGATGTTGCCAACATGGGATTCATTGGTATGCTCACCGAGGGTGCCAAGCACGTGCTCGGCTGGAAGTCTCCTCACTATGTTTACCATTGCGCCCTGAACCCTAAGTTGAAGCTCCTGTTGCGCGATGTGAACCTGAGTGATGATATCTCTCTGCGCTTCAGCAACAGCGATTGGGACGGTTATCCACTCTTTGCCGACAACTATATGAACCGGATTGCTGCCTTCCCAGAGGAGGAGCAGGTTATCAATATCTTCATGGAGCTTTCTGCTCTTGGTATTGCCCAGCCTCTGTCAAGCAACATCCTCGAGTTTATGAAGGCTTTGCCTCAGTGTGCCAAGGACCGTGGCATCACCTTCTCTACACCTACAGAAATCTGCAAGAAGATCAAGTCGGTAGGCGAGGTGAATGTGCCTGATACCTTGAGTTGGGTAGACGAGGAGCGTGATGTAAGTTCATGGTTGGGTAACCCGATGCAGCGTGAGGCTTTCAACAAGCTTTACAGTGTGGCAGACCGTGTACGTATCGCCAACGATCCACGTATCAATCAGGACTGGGATTACCTGCAGGCAAGCAACAACTTCCGCTTCATGACTACCAAGCCAAGCAATGTGGGTCTTGACAGAGGTATCTATTCAAGTCCTTTCGATGCTTTCACTAACTATATGAACATTCTTGGTGACTTCATCAACCGTGTGAACGACCTCTATCCTGCTGATGTTGATAACGATCAGCTGGAGGGCTTGCTTACTACCATCAAGAATCAGGATGAAGAGATAGAGATGAAGGACAAGGAGATTGTCCGTCTTCAGGCTAAGATTGAAAAGATAGAGAAGGAGGCAGAGAAGCACCATGGCGAGAAGCCTGCTAAGGCTGCTCCTGCCAAGAAGGCCGCAGCTAAGCCTGCAGCCAAGAAGGCTCCTGCCAAGAAAGCAACAAAGGCTAAGCCTACAGAAGAAAAGAAAGATTAGAATTTTTAGATTACTCATAAAGATTAATCCCCCTCGCTGCATTGATTTGCAATGAGGGGGATTTTTTTGTTTCCAAAAATATTCTCTGAAATAACGCGTTAGCTGGAAAGCGTTATTTTTCGAAATGAATCCAGTCTACGTCGAAGAAGGCTGCATCGTTCTTCTTGGCTGTGCGGGTGTTGAAGAAACCGAGCTTGGCACCAATCCACTTGCCTTCACGCACAGTGAAAGGATTGCCTATCTTGGTAAACTTCTTACCATCCAGACTGTAGCTCCATTCTGCGATGGCCTTTATCTGGTTGGCGATACCTTCGCTATGAACCTTCACACGGAGCCATACATCCTGGGTAGCGATGCGGGAAGAAGGGATATCATCTACGGCATACTTCACGGTGTAAGGCTGAGGCTGCTTGCCGGTCTTGATGGCAACTTGCTTTACCACCTTCTCAGCCTTTCCCTTCTCAGCTTTCTCGCAGGTTACATATTGCAAAACGACACCTTCTTCCTTGGTATCAACAAACTTGAGTGCCGCATAGTCCATGCCTTGCATAATCATGCCGGCGCTTTCACCCAATACCTTATCTTTTTCCTTGTAAGCCTCGGTGCGGTTCGGAATAAACTTCACCTTGGCTGTAGCAGTAAAGTTCTCGGTAGGGAGCTTCTGGAGCAGGAGGTTTGGCAAATCATACAGATTCTTTACATCTTCAGCCTGCTGCACACCATAGAGACGCAACTTGGAGTTCTTGGCATCACAGAAGTACCAGTACTGACTGTAAGGACCGTTCCACTGCCATTGCAGACCTAAATCTACGCTGTTGAAATCATCCGATTCCTTAGGCTGGAAGTTTCCGCTTGATGGCAGGTTTGGCTTCTTCCATTGCTGAACAGGATCTCCGCAGCCATCACCATCCTTGTCGTCTCCGATAACGAGCCAGTCGTTTACCCATTTGGCTGGTTGCAGATGAACCACACGACCATAAGCGTGCTTATCCTGGAAGTGGAGGAACCAGTCTTCGCCGTTCTGGGTATCTACCCATGCACCCTGGTGAGGGCCGTTTACCTTCTTGTTCTTTCCCTGTGCCATACCCACATACTCCTCGTAAGGACCGTATGGATTCTTGGAACGCAGTTCTACCTGCCAGCCATACTTCACTCCGCCCGCAGGACTCATGATGTAATAATAGCCGTTGCGCTTGTAGAATTTGGTACCCTCGATGGTAGGTTGGTCTTCATGACCATCATATACGATGCGTGAAGGACCGATAACCTTGGTGCCGTCAGGTGACATTGGAGCTACGAATAACACCGATTTGATACCGGCTCTGGAACCGGCGCATCCATGCGAAAGATAAGCCTTGCCGTCTTCATCCCAGAGAGGGCAGCAGTCGATAAGACCTTTTCCCTTCATCACCCAGGTGATAGGCTCCCAAGGACCGCGTGGATCTTGTGTCTTGGTCATGAAGAGACCCTGGTCTGGGTCGCCGCAATAGATGTAGAACCATCCGTCGTGATAGCGGATAGAGGGTGCCCATACATAGTTACCATGCTGAACTTTCTTGCGCCAATCCAGTTCGGTGCCCTGGTATTCTGGCAAAACCGGATAGTCATCGAGTAGGGCTGCACCGATAATCTCCCAGTTTACCAGGTCGGTGCTGTGCAGAATCTGCAAGCCAGGGAAACATTGGAAGGAAGAGGAGGTCATATAGTAGTCATTGCCCACACGGCATACGTCAGGGTCTGAGTAGTCGGCGTCAATAACCGGGTTGCGGTACATTCCGTTCTTCAGGTTCGGATTCCATGTCTTGGATACCGCTTTCTGGGCATTCACGCTCAGCGCAGAGAGCGGAGAACTCAAAGCGATGGTGGCGAGAATGCACAGGAGTGAATGCGATTTTATTTTCATATTATTACCGATGTTTAAATGAATTATTTAGCTACGTATTTCTTGTTGTTGTAGATGTAGATGCCTTTTTTGAGGCTGTTCAGGTCATCAGCCTTGGCATTGAGTTTCACCATGCGACCGCTGAGGTCGTAAACATTGTTGTTGGCAATGTTGGTAGAGGCAGTAATAGTCTGAATGCCTGTAGAACCGGTAGATGTAGCACCGCACTCGTCTTTGTATGTGGAGTCATACTTCTTAAGCCAGATAGAACCGCTGCTTACGGTAATCTTGGAGTTATTCTTGAATACGAGATTATCTACGAAACGGATGTCGATACCCTTCTTTGCCTTGATCTGTACATTGTCGAGTGTCACGTTCTTGATGTGGCTCTCAGGACGACCAATCAGGAAGATAGCGTTGCCTGTACAAACATCTGTTGTCTTCACGTTCTGGAGCAGGATGCCATTGTAGGTTGGGGTAGTACTATCAAGAGCTCTGGCATTTGCCTTATCTACGGCAGGATCGCTGTTGTAGTTCTTGTCGTAGTAGCAGTCGATAGAGAATGGGTTCTTAACCTTGGTCATGGTGAAGTTGGTGAACTTCCAGTCCTCCTCGCCACCGCCACGCAGTGTACCGTCACTGTTGATACCCGTCTTCATGCGGATACCTGCTGTTGTTCCGTTCATGGTGATGTTATCGAACCATACATGCTTGATGTTCTTGGTGTAGCTACCGATAGAAGCACCATGTCCTGTACCAAAGTCGCAGTTCCAAACATGGATATACTGTGCATTGTCATCGCAAACTACGTTATCATCACCTGTACTGATGTTGCAGTTATAGATATTCATGTGGTGTCCCCAGATAGAGATACCGTCTGTGTTATGAGAAGGCTGTTCTGTCTTGGTTTCTGAAGATGGATTGTAGATGGTTACGTCATGGACGGTACCGTTGTTGGCACCATTGCTGTTGCTCAAGGTGATATTGACACCAGGACTATTCTGCACCTTGAGATTGCGAATCAGGAATCGGCTGCCTTTCTCGAAGCGGATCATGGCTCCCGGATTGAAAGTCTCCTTGTTGTCACGAGCTTGCCACCAGCGTGTTCCCTGTCCGTCGATGATGGAAGTCTCACCTTCACCCTCTATAACAATGTCGCTTTGGTTCTTGTTCTTACAACCGATAAAGAGCGTTTTGTTGTTAGGCGCCTTACCATATTCCACGAGTTTCAGAGTCGCTCCTGCGCAAAGGTGGAGCACAGTCTTTGACTTGATGCTGAGTACCTCGGTCTTGCTTGTCATCTGGTCGGTACTACCAAACATCCAGGTGCCGGCAGGAATCACGACCATACCTCCGGTAGAAGGCACTGCATCGAGTGCTTTCTGGATAGCCTTGGTGTTGTCTGCAGCAGATGTCGAGGCACCATAATCCTTGATGTTGAACGTGTTTGCCGATGTGATGGCAGGCAACTGTGGCAGGGCAACAGCAGTCCATCCTTCAGGAGTGTTCTGTGCATTCTGCTTGGCTGTGATACCAGCGAAAGTTTGTGCTTTAGCGAACATTGGCAGAGCCATGAGCGCAGACAGCACGACTGTCTTAATGATTGATTTCTTCATTCTTCTTAGGTTTATTTATTTTATTATTTTTGTATTCTATAAGATTTTCTGCAAAGTTACGACATTTTTGCTTATCACATGCAGATTGTGAATGAAAAAGTACGAAAACGATTACGTATACCTTGCCGATAGAACCAAAAGAAAGACCGTATCCATCAGGAATTATCTCCCTGGGATACGGTCTTAAACCTAATGATTAACGTATGTCCTGATAGGTTTT
>ERZ1035048.536-NODE-536-length-11648-cov-4.057017_pt1 | contig 11648 bp, 6 predicted proteins | sample MGYA00520587_ERZ1035048 | MGnify/ENA primary metagenome ERZ1035048 (study PRJEB33766, sample SAMN09781693) | gut metagenome | biome: gut microbiome | host: Homo sapiens | place: Madagascar | study: EMG produced TPA metagenomics assembly of the PRJNA485056 data set... | reverse complement strand
TCTCAAGTTTCTGCAAGTCCTTGTATGAGTAGAAGGCAATACATATTCCCTCGCCACCGTCGCGTCCGGCACGTCCGGTCTCCTGATAGTAGCCTTCAAGACTCTTAGGAATGTCGTAGTGTATGACGAAGCGCACATCGGGCTTGTCGATGCCCATGCCAAAGGCTATGGTTGCCACAATCACGTCGATTCGCTCCATGAGGAAGTCGTCTTGAGTCTGCGAGCGTGTGGCAGAGTCAAGACCTGCATGGTAAGGAGCCGCCTTTATGTCGTTGGCCTTAAGCACGGCTGCAAGTTCCTCCACCTTCTTGCGCGATATGCAATAAACGATGCCACTCTTGCCAGGGTGCTGTTTCACAAACTTAATAATCTGCTTGTCGATGTCCTTGGTCTTCTGGCGCACCTCGTAGTAAAGGTTGGGGCGGTTGAAAGAGCTTTTAAACTCATGGGCGTTCATTATGCCAAGACTCTTCTTTATGTCCATGCGCACCTTGTCGGTGGCAGTGGCAGTGAGTGCAATGACGGGAGCCACACCTATCTTCTGTATTGTAGGGCGCAGGTTACGGTACTCAGGTCGGAAGTCATGTCCCCACTCCGAAATACAGTGAGCCTCGTCGATGGCATAGAAAGATATTTTGAATGAGCGGAAGAACCCAAGGTTGTCCTCCTTGTTAAGCGATTCGGGAGCCACATAAAGTAGTTTGGTGCGACCTTCGCGCACGTCCTTATACACCTGCTGTATGGCTGCCTTGTTGAGCGAGGAGTTGAGATAGTGGGCTACACCACTCTCCTCGCTGAGTCCATTGATGACATCCACCTGGTTCTTCATCAATGCTATAAGTGGCGATATCACAATCGCCGTGCCTTCCATTATCAGCGACGGCAACTGATAGCACAGGCTCTTGCCGCCACCAGTTGGCATTAGCACAAAGGTGTCGTTGCCCGAAAGCAGGTTGCGTATGATTGCCTCTTGCTCGCCCTTAAAGGAATCGAAGCCGAAGTAATGCTTCAGTTGTTCGTTGAGGTTAATTGTCCCAGTCATAGTAGTAAGATTTAATTCTATTAGAACTTAAAGAAACTCTTGAAGCAGAAAGGTTGAAGCCATAAACCTTATTCTTAATCGTCCTACTGTTTAGGCATAAACAAGACCATGGCTTCAAATTCTCCCTCTTCATTGTTTCTTCAAATCCTTCACATGCTAAAACTTGATTATTTCAAGTGTGACTTCTCAAGCTGCTGCTCGGCATACTCGCGTGTCACAGTGAACTCGTCCACCTTCTTCGACGGCACCTCAAACATGGCATCCATCACGATGGATTCCACGATAGAGCGGAGTCCACGTGCTCCAAGCTTGTATTCCACTGCCTTGTCTACGATGAAGTCAAGAGCCTCTTCGGTGATGTCGAGCTTTATGCCGTCCATCTCGAAGAGTTTCTTATACTGCTTCACGATAGAGTTCTTCGGCTCTATAAGGATGCGGCGCAATGCTTCACGGTCAAGCGGATTGAGATAGGTGAGCACCGGCAGACGTCCGATAATCTCGGGTATGAGTCCGAACGACTTGAGGTCCTGCGGCAATATATACTTCATGAGGTCGCCCTTGTCGATGTTGCGAGCGTTCTTCACCGAGTTGAATCCTACGGTGTGGGCATTGAGTCGCTGTGCTATCTTACGCTCGATACCGTCGAAGGCACCACCACAGATGAACAGAATGTTGCGTGTGTCCACATGAATGTAGTCCTGGTCGGGATGCTTGCGTCCTCCCTTTGGCGGCACGTTCACCATTGTTCCCTCAAGGAGCTTGAGCAAGCCCTGCTGCACACCCTCGCCGCTCACGTCGCGTGTGATGCTTGGGTTGTCGGCCTTGCGTGCTATCTTGTCTATCTCGTCGATGAAGACAATGCCGCGCTCGGCGGCTGCCACATCGTAGTCTGACACCTGAAGGAGTCGTGAGAGAATGCTCTCCACGTCCTCGCCCACATAGCCAGCTTCTGTGAACACAGTGGCATCGACTATGGTGAACGGCACCTTGAGCAGCTTTGCTATGGTGCGTGCGAGCAGAGTCTTGCCGGTTCCGGTAGAGCCTACCATAATGATGTTGCTCTTCTCTATCTCCACACCTGCGTCGTCGACAGGCTGTGCGAGTCGCTTATAATGGTTGTAGACAGCCACCGAGAGGTATTTCTTAGCCTCGTCCTGGCCGATGATATATTCGTCAAGATATTCCTTTATCTCTGTTGGCTTGGGCACTTTGGTCAGCTCCACGTCGAATCCGTTGCGGCGTTTGCGCTTGGCGGCGTCCGGACCAATTCCTGCCTCAACAACAATCTGGTAGGCCTGCTGTGCACACTGGTCGCAAATGAAGCCGTTAAGACCTGTTATGATGAAGTTGACATCCTTTTCTGCTCTTCCGCAGAAACTGCATACTTTCTTTGGCATTGTTCTTCTCTCTTTCCTTACTTCTTTCTTGTCATTACCTGGTCGATCATTCCATACTCCTTGGCTTCCTCGGCTGTCATCCAATAGTTGCGGTCGGAGTCGGCCCACACCTTGTCAAACGGAGTATGCGAGTGGTCGGAGATGATGGTGTAGAGTTCCTTCTTGAACTTCTGTATCTCGCGAGCCTCAATCTCGATGTCCGATGCCTGACCCTGCACACCACCGAGCGGCTGATGTATCATCACGCGGCTGTGCTTAAGTGCATAGCGCTTGCCTTCCTGGCCTGCCACGAGCAGCACTGCGCCCATAGAGGCAGCCATGCCAGTACACATGGTCGACACGTCGCTGCTGATGAACTGCATTGTGTCGTAGATGGCAAGACCGGCTGTCACGCTACCGCCGGGAGAGTTGATGTATATTGAGATGTCCTTGCCCGAATCTATTGAGTCGAGATAGAGCAACTGTGCGCAGATGGTATTGGCTGTATAGTCGTTGATTTCGGTTCCGAGGAAGATGATGCGGTCCATCATCAAGCGCGAGAACACGTCCATTTGTGTCACATTGAGCTGGCGCTCCTCAAGTATATAAGGGTTGAGGTACTGAGCCTGAGCCTTCATTACGTCGTCTAATGCCAAGCCGTTCATACCGAGATGTCCGGTAGCATATTTTCTAAAGTCGTTCATATTTTGTTGAGTGTTTTTGTTTCCTTTCTACAAAGATACAAAAAAAGTGGATAACAAGCGTTATTTGTTTCTTTTTTTTACTTGCCACCAGACAATGGCTCCTTATCTTTATTCGAGCACTTTCTTTCTTGCCAGCAGACAGGCTCCTATGATGCAGCCACGATCGTTGAACTTTGCCAAAGCCACGCGAGTGTCCTTGCTCACAAGGTTAAGCGAGTATTTGCGCATAGAGCCAGTCAATGCCTGCAGCAGGAAGTCGCCAGTGCGTGCGAGCATTCCGCCCACCACCACGAGTTCGGGATTGAACACATTGATGAGGTTGGCCACTGTCTCGCCGAGCACAAATCCTATATGCTCTATCACGTCGAGGCACAGAGGGTCTTCGTTCACCACTGCGTCCACCACATCGTTGATAGTGAAATCGGTCTTGCCATCCTGTGTAAGGAATGACGACTCGCCTGCGGCAATGCGCTCCTTCACTATGCGCATGATGGCTCTGCCCGATGCCTCTGTCTCCAGACAACCCTTCTTGCCGCAATGGCACAGAATCTCGTTGTTGAACAAGTGCATGTGGCCTATTTCTCCAGCAAAGCCCGAGCGTCCGTTGTAGAGCTTGCCGTCGATGATGATGCCAAGACCCAAGCCCATGCTGGCATTTATGACGAGCACATTCTTCTCGCCATGCACTGCTCCGTTCATGTATTCGGCGTATGCCACGGCACGCGAGTCGTTCTCGATAGCCACCGGATAGTTAAGGATGTTGGAGAGTACCGTGGTGAGCGGTTCCTCTGTGAAGTTGTAGGTTGTGTGGCTATAGCCGCTATCCGAGTTCACACGTCCGCCAATGCAGAAGAGCACGTTGATAAGCTTCTCTTTGTTCACTCCCGATCGTTCGATGAATCCTTTCACCACATCACACAATTCCTCCATCGACTCCATTGTGTTGTCGATGCGGCAAGGATGCTCCTCGTCTATGTCAATGAGGTCGCCACGGAAATTGGCAAGTCCCATGTTCACCATTCCGTCTTTTATCTCCACTCCGACGAAATAGCCTGAATCTGGATTAAGACCATAGAGCACAGGGTGGCGTCCTTCACTCGTCTCCTGCTTGCCATACTCGTTCACATAGCCCATATTGAGCAATTCACCCACGGCCTTTGTCACGGTGGGTACGCTCAGGGCTACGACCTTTGCGAGCTCCTGAATTGTGGCGTTGCCGTTGATGACGAAATAGTTGAGAATGTTCTTCTTCAGAAGCACGCTCTTATTTTCGCTTTTGGCATTGAAGATATTCTGCATGATTTTTGCGATTTTTTGTTGTTTGTCGATTGTAACGGTGTGCTAAAACATTATAATGTATTTGCAAAGATAGTGATTAAAAATGTAACAAACAAGAAACCAAACAAAGAAATAAGGGACAATATCAAATTGTCTTTGAAATAAGACATTTGACATTGTCCCTGTCATTAGATTGTCGCCTTTGGCGTTATCTGTTTCAAGACGTTAGTTCTTTAGTTCCACTGTGCCGAGATTGCGGTCTACCAGCATTCCGTCCTTCATCTTCAGTGCAAACTTGCCTGCCTTCTTGGCACGGAACTTAAGCACAAAGAGGTCGTGGTCGCCCTCGTCGAGCAGGAAGTTGTTGCCACGGTTGACGAATGTCGGGAGCAACTCTTTCTGTCCGTTGGTGTGCAGACGATCGTAGGTAAGGTTCACCATATCCTTCATTCCTATGAGGTCGATGCCCACATATTCCAGTTCCGCTACGTTGTAGGGCAAAGCGAAGCTCAAGGCGTTGACATAGTGCAGAGCCTTGCCCGACACCTTTACCTCTATCATGTCGCCTGCAGCATAGGTGGTGCGGCTTGGTGTGAGCACAAGCGAGCCTGAGCAATGGTCGTTGCTGTAGTATACGCCACCATCGAGTTCGTTCGACACGCAAGAGATGTCGTAGGCGTCGATGAGTCCGTTCTGGTTGATGTCGCCCGAGCTTACATAGTCAAAGTCGCTGTCGCCACGGCGCAGACCAGTATAGTTCATATAAGAGGTGAGGTCGTTCTCGTCGATACGGTTGTCGTGGTTGATGTCGCCCTGGAGCACGCTCTGAGTGCCTGCCACCTTATATATATACATCTCTCTGCCTGAGGCGAAGTTGCCCACTGCCTTCTGCAGATTCATCTTCACATAGCGTGCCTCTGGATTGCCTTCGAAGCTGAATGTCTTCTTTGAGCCATCCTTAGCCCAAGCGAATGCCACTGGCTTCGACCATGTCTGGCGGTCCTTGCTATAAGAGATTGTTCCTTCGAGCAATGTACCGTTGCCAGCGTCCTCGCGTGGCATATATTCCATGCGGTCGAGCTTGTTGACAGAGCGCAGGTCGATAGTCATGTCGCCTGGTATGGCCTCACCCTTGCCCCACTGTGAGTGCCACTGGGTCTTCTCGTCGAAGTCGAAGAGCTTCTGTGCCGACTGTCCCGACTGGTTCTTGAACGATGTCTGGGCCTTAAGTCCCTTAAGTGCAAACTCCAGCGGATTGTTCTTTGTCTTGCCAGTCACGGTTGTCCAATCAGATGCTCCGTCACGGTTTACGGCACGCACTCGCATTGTGTATTCCTTCTCTGGCAGCAAGTCGCCTACGGTGAAGCTTGTGCCGTGGATAGTGGAGAGCAACATGCCGTCGTGTTCTATCTCATAGTAGTCGGCATCGGCCTGAGCCGCCCACGATGGTGTGAGGTCGAACACTCCGCGTCCGTCTTCAGCTATCTTAACTGCAGGGGCAGCGAGCGTGCCATTGTGCTTGAGCAGTCTACCTGCGGTGTTGAACTCAAATCCATCTACCGTCACAGCCACGTTCTCCTTGGTCACGTCCATCTTGCCTATCTTCACAAGCAACTGTGCGTTCTTCTTTATCACCACCTTTGCAGCCTCACTGCCTGGTGTGGAGAAGCGGTTGAGATTAGGCTCTGCATCGTAGTAATACATGTTCTCGCCATTCTCATATTCGCTGAGCGAACGAGCCTCCGCGAGTTTCACCGTCTTTTTCTTGCCATCGCCAGTCAACAATGCCGCAACCTTCTTTGGAGCCTTTGTCACGTTTATGCGAAGCTCTGTCTGCTTCATAGGCTCAAAACCGTCGTAAGAGCCAGTGGTCTTGTGCACTCTCACTACGAGGTTGCCCTTGTTCACCGTGAAGTCAACCGGTGTTACAGTCGACTTGCCCTGCTTGTAGGCTTCGGTTGTGCCGTCGTCGTCATACAGGTTGAAGCTTGCGTTCACTCCGTTGTTCTGTGTCTTATCCGATGCGTAAATCTCAAAGGCACGGTAGTCGCTGCGTATCTGCGACGGATTGTTGTTGGGGTTGGTCATCGGGATGATGGCGTCTGCCTTCACAAACACTGGTATCTTCCACAGTGGAGCCGGATACTCGTTGATGATGCGTCCACCCTCGTAGGCGTCACCATTCCAGTAGTCTATCCATGTTCCCTCGGGCAGATAGATGCCGTTGCGTATGTCGTTGCCTTCCTTATCGGCACGTGTGTCCTGGTATACGGGAGCCACGAGCATCGACGGACCGAAGAGGAACTGGTATTTTGTCTGTGTTCCGTGGGTGTAGTCGTTTGGATACTCAAGGAACATGGCTCGTATCATCGGCTTGCCGCTTACTGCCTCATGGGCTATGGTGTAGGTATAAGGCATGAGCATCGACTTGAGCTTTAGGTAGGAGCGGTTGATGCTTGTGGCTGGCTCACCGAGTACTTCAGGATATTTCGGGTTGGCTCCCCATCCGTCCATGTTCAGTTCCATAGGTGTGAATGTCTTCCACTGGAACTCGCGCACGTTCACTGGCACGTTCTTTCCTCCGAATATGCCGTCTACGTCGGATGTGATGTTTGGCTGTCCGGCAAGTCCAGAGCCGATAAAGGTCGGGATATGGAAGCGTATGTATTCCCAGTCGCCACCTGTCTGGTCGCCGCTCCACACTGTTGCGTAACGCTGTGTTCCTGCCCATCCGTCGAGAGTGATGATAAACGGACGTGCATTGGAGCCATAATAAGGCATTATCTGGGCTACGTCAGCCACACCGTTCAGTCCGAACGAGTAGCCATAGCCCACCCATGCTACGTCGGTCTTGAGCACACGCACTCCTGCATCGCGCACCTCTTTCACTATATCGCGCTGAAGCAGAGCCTCAACACCTTCCTTGGGATGCAGGTCGCTCTGTGTCCACAGTCCTATCTCAACACCCTTTGAGCGTGCATAGTCGCCAAACTGGCGCAGGTTCTCTACATTGCCGTCAAGGGTTGGTGTCTGTCCATAACCGGCTCCATAGCCGTCGTTGGGCAGGAACCATCCAAGTGGCATGTCGTTGTTGAGGTAGCGGTCGATGGCTGCACGTGCCGAGAACTGATAGTTGTTCTTCTCGCCATTCAGACTTTCCTTTATGCCGCCATTATCCTTCTGGCTCTCATTATAGCGTTTGCCGTCCTCATAGAGCATGAATCCGTCCTTTGCCTCTTTCCAGTAGTCGCGGTTGTAGGCATTAAGATGTCCTTCGTAGAATCCGAACTTAGGCATAAGCACTGGTTCGCCAGTGAGCTGATAGAAGTCGGCAAGTAGTTGCTCGGGCTTCTGGTCTACCATCACAAAGAGGTCGAGATAGTCGTCGGAGTGTTGCAGACGCACAAGGTCGGGATTCTCCGAGCCAAAGTCGTAGCGTCCTGGGCGGAACGTGTGCCACATCATGCCGTAGCCTGCTGTGCTCCAATAGAAAGGTGTTGGCGAGGCTACTCCTCCGTCTACCCAGTTGTTGGTGTTCTCTATGGCTATGCTCTCGCCACGATGTGAGAAACGTCCATTCTGCACACCACCTCCATAGAAGTATTCGCCCTCATGCGACTTCAAAGTCACGCTTGTGGCACCGTTTTCAGTTACCGATGGCGTCAGGTTGTCTACCACAGTCTTGCCTGTGCGCAGGTCTACTATGGTTATGTTACCGTTCTGCTTGTTTATGTTCAGGCTCACAGCAGCTGTTGTCACCTGTATTGTGCCGTCTACATCAATAGGCGAAAGCGCATTGATTGTGCGTCGTGGCGAGTCTACCAATATCTTGGCAGGAGGTGTTGCCACAGGGTCGCGCACAATGCCGCCCTTATCGTCGCGGAACAGTCGCAAGATGTTGTCGCCATAGAAGTCGATGGTGAGTCTATGTCCATTGGCATAGTTCACCTCTATTGTGTGGTTGTTGATTTGCGCTACGTTCTTTACGATAAGACTCTCTGCCGAGGGCATCGTTGCTGTCTGCGCTACAAGTCCCGAACGCAAAGGCAATGCCTCTGCCGAATGCGGCACGCCAGCAAGTGTGGCTACTGCCACCGGCAAGGCGATGGCTACCGAGGCGTGGAGCGCGATGTTTTTCTTTTTGTTCTGTTTCATAGAAAAAATCAAGTAATATTGTTGTTGTCAAATGTTTACGATTGTTTTAATATATTCTTTTTGACGATGCAAATTTAGATAAAATTTCCGAATTATAAGCTAGTTGGGATAAAAAAACCAAAATGAATGTATCCGACAAAAAGCTTCGTATCAAGGCATGATACGATCATTTCAAGGCACAATACGGTCGTATCAAGGCATGATACGATCATTTCATGACACGCAACAGTTCTTTATGTGGGTTGAAACATGTAGCCTGTGTTGACGAGGAGAATGAGTTGATGGGAATAGAGAATAGGGAAATCCCTACCTATTAATATGGTTTTAACCTTTATCTAATTGAAATACTTTTCTTAAATTTGCAATCAGAAAACATATTTAATCACTTAACAACGACGATTATGAAACGCATTTACTATTTCATTACACTCCTATTTCTGGCTGCAGCACCAATGACATTCACAAGCTGTGATGATGACGACCCATTTTACTGGGACGACAATTATTGGGGCAACGACTGGAGCGAAGACAATGGCTATGACAAGAACGACAAGACTCCACTTGACGTACAAATGGCACAGGTGCTAAACGGATCATGGACGGGAACTGTGGTGAACGAATACTACGACGAGGACGGAAAACGCGTGAAGACACAATGCGACGTGGACTTCGACTTCACACAATACACTGTCAACTCCAACCAAGGCAGCGGCACGGAAACCGACTATGCACCTCTCTACGACAACTACGGAAAGCCCGTATACGACGAGAATGGAAAACAAATGTACGAATCGCAGACTCTGAAGTTCAAATGGAACTTCGACTCACGCTCATACATGCTCTACCTCACATACGATAGCGGTATGCGCTTTGTCATTGACACCGACCCCAACAAACGTGAGTTCTTCCTTGGCTACGACGAGAAAGAGAAATGGGACTTCTTCGAGGCTGTGATGAACCAAGTGGGAGGCAACGAGCGCGCTACCATCAAATGTGAACGCGTGACTCAAAACCGCTCAGCCAAGAGCAAGGCTGCACAAGCAGGCATGGCTGAAACGCAGCCCAACGCTGCAAAGCTATCCTTTGGAAAAGCCTTTATTGCCAAGCAGGAGGCAGAGAATGTGCCATTTGCACTGCGCAAAAGGTAGTTGTAAAGGGCATAAATCAACAAATAAGCGCGTCTTGATGTTTTTTTAGCATTTAAAATATGTAATATCCGTTGTTTTTGCTAACTTTGCACTTTAAAACATAGAGAACTTGTTTAAAGACATCAATAATAGTAAAAGTTTTATGGCTGGAACAAAAAAAATCAAGACCGCGCTTGTATCTGTATTCCACAAGGACGGTCTCGACGAGCTCCTCAAGAAGCTCAACGCAGAAGGTGTTAAATTCCTTTCCACTGGTGGTACACAGGCTTTCATCGAGTCGCTTGGCTTTGAATGCCAGGCTGTAGAGAGCGTAACCTCATACCCGTCAATCCTTGGCGGACGCGTGAAGACTCTTCACCCACGCATCTTTGGAGGCATTCTCGCACGCCGCGAAAACGAGGGCGACCTTAACCAGATGGCTGAGTATGCCATTCCCGAAATCGACCTCGTGATTGTAGACCTCTACCCATTCGAGCAGACTGTGGCAAGCGGCGCAAGCGATGCCGACATAATCGAGAAGATTGACATAGGCGGCATCTCTCTTATCCGCGCTGGAGCCAAGAACTTCAACGACGTGGTGATTGTGCCAAGCAAGGCTGAATATCCCGTATTGCTCGACATACTCAACAAGAAGGGCGCAGAGACCGACCTCGCCGAGCGCAAGATGTTTGCAGAACGCGCATTCGGAGTGAGCAGCCACTACGACACTGCAATCCACGAGTGGTTTGCTAAATAGAATTAGGAATTAGGAGTTTTGAGTTTTGAATTATCGGCATAGCCGATTTGGAATTGTTCAATTAGGAATTGAGAATTCACAACTTATAACTAAGAATTCATAACTCATAGCTAAGAATTCACAACTCTGAACTCCCAACTCATAATTCAAAATCGGCAAAGCCGATAATTCAAAACTCATAACTCAAAATTCAAAATTCATTAAATGGGATTTTTTTCTTTCGTACAGGAAATTGCGATGGACCTTGGCACTGCCAACACCATTATCATCAGCGACGACAAGATCGTTGTTGACGAGCCTTCGGTGGTGGCTCTTGACCGTCGCACCGACAAAATGATTGCTGTCGGCTCGAAGGCGAAGATGATGTATGAGAAGACTCACGACAACATCAAAACCATCCGACCACTCCGCGACGGAGTGATTGCCGACTTTACCGCTTGCGAACAAATGATGCGCGGCCTCATCAAAATGGTTCATACCGGAAGCCGCTTCTTCTCACCATCGCTCCGCATGGTTATTGGCGTACCTTCAGGCTCTACCGAGGTTGAGCTTCGTGCCGTGCGCGACAGCGCCGAACATGCCGACGGACGCGATGTATACCTTATCTTCGAGCCAATGGCTGCTGCCATAGGTATCGGTATCGACGTGGAAGCTCCCGAGGGCAACATGATAGTAGACATAGGTGGAGGCTCTACCGAAATCGCTGTCATCTCATTGGGTGGCATAGTGTCGAACAACTCTATCCGCACTGCGGGCGACGACCTCACTGCCGACATTCAGGAATATATGTCGCGCCAGCACAACGTGAAGGTATCGGAGCGTATGGCTGAGCGTATCAAGATACACGTGGGTTCTGCACTCACCGAACTTGGCGACGAGGCTCCTGAAGACTTCATCGTGCATGGTCCTAACCGTATCACAGCTCTGCCTATGGAGGTGCCTGTATGCTATCAGGAGATTGCCCACTGTCTCGACAAGACTGTGGCAAAGATTGAGAACGCCGTACTCTCGGCTCTCGAAAACACTCCCCCAGAGCTTTATGCCGACATCGTGAAGAACGGTATCTACCTCTCAGGCGGCGGTGCCTTGCTTCGTGGCTTGGACAAGCGCTTGAGCGACAAGATAAACATTCCGTTCCACATTGCCGAAGACCCATTGCACAGCGTGGCAAAGGGCGCAGGCGTGGCTCTTAAGAACATCGACCGTTTC
>ERZ1035048.534-NODE-534-length-11690-cov-3.103997_pt1 | contig 11690 bp, 9 predicted proteins | sample MGYA00520587_ERZ1035048 | MGnify/ENA primary metagenome ERZ1035048 (study PRJEB33766, sample SAMN09781693) | gut metagenome | biome: gut microbiome | host: Homo sapiens | place: Madagascar | study: EMG produced TPA metagenomics assembly of the PRJNA485056 data set... | reverse complement strand
GCAAAGACCCTGCCGTAGAAGGCTTTGCCCAGGGGCTGACGGCCCACGCCATTGGCACGGCACGCTCCATACAGATCAACCCCACCGCCGGTGCTTTTGCCGCGCTGGCCATGGGGCTCAATGGCGTACTGACGGCCGTGCTGATGCCGTTGTGCGTGGCGCTGTTTCAGAAACTCTAAAAAACCATAGCTTCCAGCGCAGGCTGTATCAGTGTTAGCGGCTGATTTCTCTCTCATTCATCCCATGGCCTGCTGGGCCATGGTTTTGAGCCAGTCTGAAAACGTCTGCAGCACGGCAGACGGTGCCTGCTGCGCCGGGGTGATGAGGTAGTAGCCGCGCTCCCCGCGCAGTGGCTGAGCGCTGGCAATGACCAGCTCCCCCCGCGCCAGTTCAGACTCCACCAGCATGGGCGGAATCAGCGCCACGCCCATGCCCTGCGCCGCAGCGACTGCCAGCATGGAGAACAGCTCATAGCGCGGGCCATCCATGGCGCGTGGTGCATCCACGTTGACGGACTGAAACCACTGCACCCAGCCCTGGGGCCGCGTGCTTTGTTGCAGCAGCGGCAAATCGGCCAGTGCCTGCGGCGGCAGGGGCTGCCAAGCACGGCCCGGGGCGCGCTGTGTGGCCCTGTCCAGCAGGCGGGGGCTGCATACGGGCACCACGTCTTCATCCATCAGGTGCAAGGCCTCAATGCCCGGCCAGTTGCGCACCTGCTCGGGCGTGCCCGCATACAGCGCGGCATCAAAGCCCGTGTCTGCAAACAGAAACGGGCGGGTCTGCACGTCAATGTGCACAGTGATGTCCGGGTGCTGCTGCGCCAGCTGCGGCAGGCGTGGCATAAGCCAGCGCGTAGCAAAGGTCGGCACTGCGGCCAGCTTGATGGTGCCGCCAGAGCCCTGATGGGCCATCAGGTCCAGCGTGTCACGCTCCATGCCCAGCAGCCAGTGGCGTACCTTGCGCGCATAGGTCTCCCCCGCAGGCGTGAGGGCCACGCCATGGCGTGTGCGCCTGAACAGCGGCACGCCGACGAACTCTTCCAGCGCCATCACCTGCCGCGAGACTGCCCCCTGAGTCAGTGCCAGCTCCTGTGCAGCGCGTGTATAGCTCTCGTGGCGAGCGGCAGCCTCAAAGCAGGCCAGGGCTTGGGTGGAGGGAATAGAGCGTCGCATCGTACAGCCATCAGGGAATTTTCAGGGCCTGCCATGGTGCCGCAGCGCCCCAGTTTTGACAAGCAAGAAATGCAGGAAGCTCATATCTGGATGCAAACAAATCGTTTGCGCACCTCTTGCCCCGTTCTTACGATGCATTCCATGGCAGTAAAGACATGCACAAATGCATGCACTGCCACCCAACAACAGAGACATCCAAGGAGCACAACATGTCCAACTTCCAATGGCAAGACCCTTTCCACCTGGACGAACAGCTGACCGCTGACGAACGCATGATCCGCGACGCGGCCTATGAGTACTGCCAGGGCAAGCTCATGCCCCGCGTGCAGGACATGTTCCGCCATGAAAAGACCGATGCCTCCATCTTCCGCGAGATGGGCGAGCTGGGCCTGCTGGGCCCCACCATCCCCACCGAGTACGGCGGCGCTGGCCTGAACTATGTGAGCTACGGCCTGGTGGCGCGCGAGATCGAGCGTGTGGACTCGGGCTACCGCTCCATGGCATCCGTGCAGTCTTCGCTGGTCATGGTGCCCATCAACGAATTCGGCACTGAAGAGCAAAAACAAAAGTACCTGCCCAAGCTGGCAACTGGCGAATACATCGGCTGCTTTGGCCTGACCGAGCCCGACCACGGCTCTGACCCCGGCTCCATGGCTACCCGCGCCTACAAGGTGGACGGTGGCTACAAGCTCAAGGGCAGCAAGATGTGGATCACCAATAGCCCCATCGCCGACGTGTTTGTGGTCTGGGCCAAGGAAGTGTCCGAAGGCGGCAATGTGGGCCAGATCCGCGGCTTTATCCTGGAAAAGGGCTGGAAGGGCCTGAGCGCGCCAGCGATTCACGGCAAGGTGGGCCTGCGTGCCTCGATCACCGGCGAAATCGTCATGGACGACGTGTTTGTGCCCGAAGAAAACGCCTTTCCTGAAGTGCGCGGCCTGAAGGGCCCCTTCACCTGCCTGAACAGCGCCCGCTTTGGCATTGCCTGGGGCGCCATGGGTGCGGCCGAGTTCTGCTGGCACACCGCCCGCCAGTACACACTGGACCGCAAGCAGTTTGGCCGCCCGCTGGCTGCCAACCAGCTGATCCAGAAAAAGCTGGCCGATATGCAGACCGAAATCACGCTGGGCCTGCAAGCCGCCCTGCGCGTAGGCCGCATGAAGGACGAGCACCAGAACGTGATCGAGATCACATCCCTCATCAAGCGCAACAACTGCGGCAAGGCACTGGACGTTGCCCGCCTGGCGCGCGACATGATGGGTGGCAACGGCATCTCTGACGAATTCGGCGTGGCCCGCCACCTGGTGAACCTGGAAGTGGTGAACACCTACGAAGGCACGCACGACGTACACGCTCTGATTCTGGGCCGTGCACAGACGGGTATTGCAGCCTTCGCGAACTGATTGAAGCAGTTGTCTCCTAGGGCGTATGCAGATGCGCTCTATAAGTTAAGGAGCTGCTAGCGCTGGCTATTCAACGGTTTCAGATACAAAACTATCTGAAAACCAGATTTATCAAGCGCTGGCAGCTCCTTCTTTTTTCTGCAAAGGACAAACACATGTCACATACCGCAGGACAGCAAGGAGCACTGGCAGGCATCAAGGTGCTGGATCTGTCACGCGTGCTGGCCGGCCCATGGGCCACGCAGATGCTGGCCGATCTGGGGGCAGACGTCATCAAGGTCGAACGCCCCGAGGCTGGTGACGACACGCGCCACTGGGGCCCGCCCTTTCTGAAAGACGAGCACGGCAACGACACGCGCGAGGCGAGCTACTTCACCGCCTGCAACCGCAACAAACGCAGCATCACCGTAGACATGGCCCACCCCGAAGGGCAGGCCCTGCTGCGCAAGATGGCGGCTGAAGCCGATGTGGTGGTAGAGAACTTCAAGGTCGGAGGCCTGAAGCAATACGGGCTGGACTATGACAGCCTCAAAACCCTGAACCCACGGCTGATCTACTGCTCCATCACCGGCTTTGGCCAGGAAGGCCCGTACGCCGAGCGCGCAGGCTATGACCTGATGGTGCAGGCCATGTGCGGTCTGATGAGCATCACCGGCCATGCAGACGATCAGCCCGGCGGCGGCCCGCTCAAGGTGGGCGTAGCCGTGATTGACGTCTTTACCGGCCTGTACGCCAGCAACGCCATCCTCGCCGCCATCAACGCGCGTGACAACGCACGCACCGGCACAGGCCAGGGCCAGTACATCGACATGGCCCTGCTGGACGTAGGCATGGCTGTGCTGGCCAACCAGGCCGCAGGTTTTCTGGCCACCGGCAAAGCGCCAGGGCGTGCAGGCAATATCCACCCCAGCCTTGCGCCGTACCAGGACTTTAGGAGCAGTGACGGCAACGTATTGCTGGCCATTGGCAATGACGGGCAGTTCGCCCGCTTTTGCGCCGCTGCTGGCAAGCCCGAATGGGCGCAGGACTCCCGCTTTGCCACCAATACCGCGCGTGTGCAAAACCGCCCGGCCCTGCTTGCACTGATGGAGCCGCTGATGCGCACCCGCACCACCGCCGAATGGATTGCCCTGCTGGAAGACAAGGCCGTGCCCTGTGGCCCCATTAACACCATTGCACAGGCTTTTGACGACCCACAGGTACAGGCACGCGGCATCCGCAAGGCGCTGCCACGCGATGCAGGCGATGGCATTGCACAGATTGCCACCGTTGCCAGCCCCATGCGCCTGTCTGCCACGCCGGTCAGCTACCGCAATGCACCACCCGCGCTGGGCCAGCACACCCAGCAAGTACTGCAGGAACTGGGCCTGAGCCCAGAAGAAATTACCGCCCTGCAAAGCGCCAAGGTGGTCTGAAGCTTGCATAGGTGATGGCGCACCAGCAGCCATCACCTGTGCCGCCTGCTTTCACATCCCATGCCTGCACCTGGCAGGCTTTTCTACGTCTATACAAATACAAAAATGCAATCAGGAATTACCCTTTAATCAGGGTTTTCATGGAATACGTCTGTGCATGCCATCTCTAGGATGAGCCGGTCTTACATACATAACAAGGAGACTTGCACATGATGCGTCGCACGCTTTTGGCCCTGGCCGCACTCGCTACCGTAGGTGTGGTTCACGCCCAGTCCAACTATCCCAGCAAACCTATCAAGCTGCTGGTGCCCTTTGCCGCTGGCGGCACTACCGACCTGATTGCCCGCGTCATTGCCGACCCACTGGGTCGCGAACTGGGCCAGCCCGTCATCGTAGAAAACAAGGGCGGTGGCGGCGGTGCGATTGGGGCGGCAGAAACCGCACGCGCTACGGCCGATGGCTATCACCTGGGCATTGCCACCGTGTCCACCACAGCCACCAACCCCGCCATCAACCCCAAGATCCCCTACAACGTGTTCACGGACTTCACCCCCATCGTGAACATTGCAGCCACGCCCAACATCATTGCCGCCAACCCCAAGTTTCCGGGGCAGGACTACCAGTCCTTCCTGAAGGAAATCAAGACCAACCCCGGCACCGGCTCCATCGGCCATCTGATGATGGAAATGTTCATGCTGGCTACTGACACCCAGATGCAGCACGTGCCCTACCGTGGCTCCGGCCCCGCACTGAACGACGCCGTTGCGGGCCAGATTCCGCTGCTGTTTGACAACTTCCCCTCCACCCTGCCCTTTATCCAGACCAATCGTCTGACCCCCCTGGTCGTGGCCGCCCCCCAGCGCCTGGCCGTGCTGCCCGATGTGCCCACGCTGGCTGAAGTCGGCGCCCCTGGCGTCAACCGCATGGCCTACTACGGCATCATCGGCCCCAAGAACCTACCCAAAGATGTGGTGGACAAGATCAATGCCGCCGTCCACAAGGTGCTGCAGAACCCCGGCGTGCGCAAGCGTATTGAAGACACCGGCTCTCTGATCGTGGCCGATACGCCCGAAAAATTTGCCGAAGAAATCAAGGCCGAATACACCGCCTACAAGGAAGTGGTAGACAAGCAGAAGCTAACCATGGATTGATGACAATTTAAGGTTGCCGCAGCTGCGGGCTGCGGTTGTTTGCCATGCGCACAGGCGCTGCCGTCATGCGAGGCGGCATTCAGGGGTGCTTGCGCCGCACTGACCATCCATCCCCAGGCCTGCAGCGCAGGGCCCCAGGCTTTATGTCGACACACCCTGACCCGACGGGCAGGCAGAAACATAGGGAATCAAGCCGCTTTCGTTCTCGCTGACCTGCAAGGGCTTTCCGATATGAGGGAAAGCGCGCTGGGGGCATGCAGGACGCTCGCACACCTTGCAGCCCATGCCGATGGGTGTAGCCGCATCTGTGCGCCTCAAGTCCAGACCTTTGGCATAAATCAGGCGATGGGCATGGCGCACATCGCATCCCAGTCCGATGGAAAAAGTCTTCTTGGGCGCCCCCCACCTTTTACCCGGTGTCGTGACTGTGCGCGCAATCCAGAAATACATGCGTCCATCGGGCATGCTGGCCAGCTGGGGCACCACCTCCCCCGGTCGCTGAAAAGCTTCATACACCACCCACAAGGGGCAGGTTCCGCCTGTCTTGGAAAAGTGAAAATGAGTGGCCGACTGCCGTTTGCTGATATTGCCCGCCCGATCGACACGTACAAAGAAAAACGGCACGCCTGGCGCTTCAGGACGCTGCAAGGTAGAAAGTCTGTGGCACACCGTCTCAAAGCCCACATCAAACTGTCGCGCGAGCACATCCACGTCGTACTGCACCCGCTCGGCCGCCGCCAAAAACCTCCGGTAAGGCAAGAGAAAGGCCCCCGCCACATAGTTCGCCAGCCCGATGCGCGCCAGGCGCTGGGTCGCAACATCTTGCCAATCTGCGGCCTGCAACTCCTGCTCGATATGCTGCTCGAACTCCAGCAACGCCAGCTGGGTTGCCATATGAAAAGCCTGCTGGCCTGGCCGCAGGTGCTGCGCAATGTAAAGCACCCGCGTCTTTGCCTCGAAATAGCGGTAGCTCAATTCCTCCTTATCCCGGGCAGCATCCATCGGTACGACTCGAAGCGCATGGCTGGCTTGCAAACGCTGCTTCAGCCACTCCACCACATTGTCCCCATGTTCGCGCGCCTGTGCGGCCAGGCTTTCGGCAGCGCAGTCCAGGGCATCAAAGTAGTTGCGCCTGGCAAAGAAAAAGTCTCGCACCGCCTCGTACGGCATTTGCGGCGGCACAGCGGCAAGGGCCCTGCCGCTGGTTTTGGCTACGTCTGACAAGGGCACGCTTTCACCATTGGCATGCGCGGCCAGCAGCTCTATCTGTTCGGTGCTTGCCACATAGCGCTGGTGCAAAGCCAGCATGGCCTTTGCCACATGCGGCAGCTTGCTCGTAATGGCACGCAGCTCGGCCATGGGAACTGCGGCCAATTCAGGGGGCAATACAGACAGCGCATCTTTCAGCTGTGTCAGAACACGCGCTTCTTCATCTTCGGAGAACAGTTGAATGTCAACACCCAGAACCTTGTTGATCTTAAGCAGCACAGGAACCGTCAAAGGCCGCTGGTCCTGCTCGATCTGATTGAGGTAGCTGCTCGACAAATCCAGGGCTTTGGCCAGCGCTGCCTGAGTCAGCCCACGCTCTTGCCGCAGGCTGCGCAAACGCACCCCCATGAAGATTTTGCTCATCCGCTTGCTCTCCGCACATTCCGTCTGAAAAATTCGCAACCTCCGAAGCATTCGCAATATTCGCAAAAACTGCGTTTCTCATTCGCAATCTATTGCCAATTCAGCACTTTTATCGCTTTCTTCATTTGCGTACATTGCAAATTATGGCACTGGATCAACACACCATAGAACTGCGAGAGCTTGTTCTGCCCTCACTGGCCAACCATCACGGAAGCTTGTTTGCGGGCCATGGTTTGCAACTCATGAGCAAAGCTGCTTTTCTGTCGGCACGCAGCTATGCACAACGTGAGGTTGTCATGGCAGGCATCCGCCAGGTGCATTTTCTGGCACCAACGCCGATTGGCTGTGAACTGCTCTTACGGGCCTCGGTCCATCGAGTCGGCCGCAGTTCCATGAGTGTGGCCGTTACCGGATGGGCACAGGCACCTGACTTCGGGACACAGGAAGTCCTGCAGGGAGTGTTTGAGATGGTGGCCATTGACGCGGGGGGCCAGCCCGTCGCACTACACCACCAAGGCATTCACAAGGAGAGCACACCATGACGCACATTGCAGCCCCGAAAGCCAAGAAATCCGTCGCGCTTTCAGGCATCACAGCAGGCAATACGGCTTTATGCACCGTGGGCCAGACCGGCAACGATCTGCACTACCGCGGCTATGACATTCTGGACATTGCCGAAGTGTGCGAGTTTGAAGAAATTGCGTTTTTGCTGGTGCATGGCAAGCTGCCCACGCATGCAGAGCTCAAAGCCTACAAGGCCAAGCTCAAGGCCCTGCGCGGTTTGCCTGTCAGCGTCAAGCTGGCCTTGGAGCGCCTGCCTGCCGCAAGCCACCCCATGGACGTGATGCGCACAGGCGTTTCTGCCCTGGGATGTGCCCTGCCCGAAAAGCATGACCACAACATTCCAGGCGCCCGCGACATTGCCGATCGCCTGTTGGCCAGCCTGGGCAGCATGCTGCTGTACTGGTACCACTTCAGCAATTCAGGCCGCAGAATCGAGGTGGAAACTGATGACGACTCCATCGGCGGCCACTTTCTGCACCTGCTGCATGGCAGCCAGCCCTCGCCAAGCTGGGTGCGTGCCATGCACACCTCGCTGAATCTGTATGCCGAGCACGAGTTCAATGCATCAACCTTCACGGCTCGCGTGATCGCAGGCACGGGCAGCGACATGTATTCGGCCATCACCGGAGCGATTGGTGCGCTGCGCGGTCCCAAACATGGCGGGGCCAACGAGGTCGCCTTCGAAATTCAGAAGCGCTATGCCAGCCCGGACGAAGCGGAAGCAGACATTCGTCGCCGCTTGGAGGCCAAGGAGGTCATCATCGGATTTGGGCACCCGGTCTACACCGTCAGCGATCCGCGCAATGTGGTCATCAAAGGGGTGGCCAGAAAACTCGCGGACGAAGCAAACAACACTAAGATGTATGACATCGCACAGCGGCTGGAAGCCGTGATGTGGGAAGTCAAACGCATGTTCCCCAACCTTGATTGGTTCAGTGCCGTCAGCTATCACATGATGGGCATACCCACCGCCATGTTCACCCCGTTGTTTGTGATTGCACGCACCAGCGGCTGGTCGGCCCACATCATTGAGCAGCGCCAGGACAACAGGATCATCCGCCCAGGTGCCAACTATGTGGGGCCCGATCCCCTGGACTTCGTGCCCATTGAAGCACGACAGTAAACCGCTGCCACGCCCATGCAAGCCCGGTCTTTGAGCGTTGTCATCCGCAGCCCGCTACGTGCATGCATGCTCATCAATCACCGCCGGCCGCTAGGCACCGCCGTCGACGATGGCGTGATCGTCCAGAAATTCGACCCTGGTCGCACACCTGTGCGCCAAGCGCTGAAGGAACTGCGCCAAGAGCGTCTGCCGTGCGCCCTGCCACGGCCAGGCATGGGGGGCGCCCGCTGCAGTCCCGGGCACATTGCACAGCCCGGTCCGCCTGCCGCCTGCCGCCTGCCGCATCTGGCGCATCCCAAGCTGGCTCCTTGCGCCTGCACGCCATGGTGCGACCGCATATGGCGCCGGGTTCTCGACCCAAGCCCGCCCCCCCTGAATAACACCCCAAGACCATGAACAACTATCGCAAGCCGCTGCCCGGCACAGCACTGCATTTCTTTGACGCACAAGCCGCCGTGGAAGACATTCGCCCCGGCGCCTGGGCCACGCTTCCCTACACCTGTCGCGTACATGCGGAAAACCTGGTGCGTCGCAGTGATGCATCCCTGCTCACCGGCTACCTCACGCAAATCATTGAGCGCAAACGCGAGCGCGACTTTCCATGGTTCCCGGCACGCGTGGTGTGCCACGACATCCTAGGCCAAACGGCGCTGGTCGATCTGGCGGGCCTGCGCGATGCGATTGCCGGGCAAGGCGCAGACCCTGCCGCCGTCAACCCCGTGGTGCCGGTGCAGTTGATTGTGGACCATTCGCTGGCCGTGGAATGCGGCGGCGATGACCCTAAAGCGCTGGAGAAAAACCGCGCCATTGAAGACCGGCGCAATGCAGACCGCTTCCACTTTATCGACTGGTGCAGGCATGCATTCAGGAATGTGGAAGTCATTCCTGCGGGCAACGGCATCATGCACCAGATCAATCTGGAGCGCATGAGCCCTGTGATCCATGCCGTCAACGGTGAAGCCTACCCGGATACCCTGGTCGGCACAGACAGCCACACGCCGCATGTGGATGCCCTCGGTGTCATTGCAGTGGGTGTGGGCGGGCTGGAAGCAGAAAGCGTTATGCTGGGCCGCGCCTCATGGATGCGCTTGCCGGAAATCGTTGGCGTGCAACTCACCGGCCAACGCCAGCAAGGCATTACAGCCACGGACATCGTGCTGGCTCTCACCGAGTTTTTGCGCCAGCAGAAAGTGGTGGGCACTTATCTGGAGTTTTACGGAGAAGGCGCGCGCAGCCTCACGATTGGCGACCGTGCCACCATCTCCAACATGGCGCCGGAGTATGGGGCCACAGCCGCCATGTTCGCCATCGACGAGCAGACGATTGCCTACCTCCGGCTGACGGGCCGGGAGCCTGAGCAAGTGCAGCTGGTCGAAACCTATGCCCGGCACGCCGGTTTGTGGGCTGACAGCCTGGCCAGCGTGCAATACGAACGCTGCTTGCAGTTTGATCTTTCCAGCGTCACCCGCAGCATTGCAGGCCCGTCGAATCCTCACGCACGCGTCGCAACCTCTGAACTGTCTGCCAAGGGAATTGCTGGCCCGTGGACGCAAACCGAAGGTCAAATGCCCGATGGCGCCGTCATCATTGCCGCCATCACCAGCTGCACCAACACCAGCAACCCGCGCAATGTGATTGCCGCGGGCTTGCTGGCACGCAATGCCCGCAATCTGGGCCTCACGCGCAAGCCCTGGGTCAAGACCTCTTTGGCGCCTGGCTCCAAAACCGTGCCCCTGTATTTGCAGCAGGCAGGTCTGATGCAGGACCTGCAAGCGCTGGGCTTTGGTGTGGTCGCCTTTGCCTGCACCACCTGCAATGGCATGAGCGGGGCCTTGGAGCCGCAGATGGAGCAAGAGATCCGGGCGCGCGACCTGTACACCACAGCCGTCCTTTCCGGCAACCGCAATTTCGATGGACGCATCCATCCGCTGGTCAAACAGGCTTTCCTGGCCTCACCGCCGCTGGTGGTGGCCTATGCGATAGCAGGCACGATCCGCTTTGACATTGAAAACGATGTGCTGGGCAGCTTTCAAGGCCGCGAAATTCGCCTGAAAGAAATCTGGCCGACCGACGAAGAGATTGACGCCATCGTCCAAGCGGCTGTGCAACCTGCCCAGTACCGTGCGGTATACGAGCCCATGTTTGCCATCCACACAGACACCAGACAGGCCACATCACCGCTGTACGCATGGCGCCCGCAGAGCACCTACATTCGCCGCCCCCCCTATTGGGAAGGGGCACTGGCAGGCAAACGCACGCTGCGGGGCATGCGCCCCCTGGCCATACTGCCAGACAACATCACCACCGACCACATCTCCCCGTCCAACGCCATCTTGCCGGACTCGGCCGCCGGCGAATACCTGCACAAAATGGGCTTGCCAGAGCAAGACTTCAACTCCTACGCCACGCACCGGGGTGATCACCTGACCGCCCAACGCGCCACCTTTGCCAACCCCAAGCTGTTCAACGAAATGGTGGTGGATGCCCAGGGCAAAGTGCGGCAAGGGTCGCTGGCCCGTGTAGAGCCGGAAGGCAAGGTGATGCGCATGTGGGAAGCGATAGAGACCTATATGCAGCGCAAACAGCCGCTGATCATCATTGCGGGCGCGGATTACGGCCAAGGCTCCAGCCGTGACTGGGCCGCCAAGGGCGTGCGCCTGGCGGGTGTTGAAGCCATTGTGGCCGAGGGCTTTGAACGCATTCACCGCACCAACCTGATTGGCATGGGCGTACTGCCCCTGGAGTTTCTGCCCGGCACCACGCGCCACACACTGGCGCTGGATGGCACGGAAACCTTTGATGTGGTGGGCCAGCCCCAGCCACGCGCCCAGCTGACGCTGTACATCTATCGCAGCACGGGCGCTCGCACGCAAGTGCCCGTCACCTGCCGCTTAGACACGGCCGAAGAAGTCAGCATTTATGAAGCCGGAGGCGTGCTGCAGCGCTTTGCCCAGGACTTCCTGGCAAACTGCGTGCATACCAGCTCCAAGCCCGAAGCGCTGGAACGCCATCAGGCCTGACGGACACCTACGGCAACCCACAGGGAAGCAAACCGCATGCGTCACATTCACTCACCCGCAGCGCAGATCAAAATTCCCGCCATCTACATGCGCGGCGGCACCAGCAAAGGGGTGTTCTTCCGGCGGCAAGACTTGCCCGCCGAGGCTCGGCAGCCAGGCCCCGTGCGGGACGCCATCTTGCTGCGCACCCTGGGCAGCCCGGACCCCTACGGC
>ERZ1035048.530-NODE-530-length-11752-cov-14.402325_pt1 | contig 11752 bp, 8 predicted proteins | sample MGYA00520587_ERZ1035048 | MGnify/ENA primary metagenome ERZ1035048 (study PRJEB33766, sample SAMN09781693) | gut metagenome | biome: gut microbiome | host: Homo sapiens | place: Madagascar | study: EMG produced TPA metagenomics assembly of the PRJNA485056 data set... | reverse complement strand
AATTAACGTTAAAAAATACGCTCAAAGCTTGCTCAATTAGAGTAAAACAGGGCGTATGGAGACAAGAAACTTGGATCGGAAAGGGTGTATGGAGTTTACTTATGCTCTTTATGATTTCTTCTCATACCCCTTATTCTGCTCCAGTTTCTTATTCAAATCGATGCATTTCTGCGGTATCGGGAAGACGGTGGTATAGCCAGATTCCTCGCCCTGAAGTGGGGTGCGGAGATCATAAGCTGCGGTAAACTTGCCGAAACGGATGAGGTCCTGGCGGCGCCAACCTTCCCATACCAGTTCCAGCAATCGCTCTTCCAGGATGTTGGAAAGCGTTGCCTTGCGATTCGGCATGCCTACACGGGCACGGATCCTGTTCAGTTCCACATCACCATTCTCTCCCAGGCGAACCTTGGCTTCCGCCTTCATCAGCAGCACATCGGCATAACGGAAAAGAACGATGTCGTTGCTCTGCAGCTTGCCATCCATATACGAAGTTCTATCTACCTCGTATTTCGCCATTCTCGCTCCAGCCGTCTTGATATACTTGCTGCCAGTCAGGTTCTGAGCCACCTCAAAAGGCTGATACTCCAGAGGCTTGCCATTATCCATCAACAGTTCCTTGCCATCCACCTTCACTACACCTGCCACAAAGTTCATCTTGCAACGGGTGTCCTCGTCTGCTTCGCCATAACGGTTGGCCTTCATCGTAGCAATCGTAGCACAGGTACCATTCTCACTACCCCATCCCAAGGCACCACCATGCGTATAATGGTAAGAGCGGAAAAGATAATGAAACTGATTGGTATAGATGTTCTTATCCATTGGAATGGTAAAGATGTTCTCCTTCGATGTCTCATTGTGCGTAGAGAAATTGAAGGCATCATCTGCCTCCAGGTCATACCCCTCCCCGGCAAGTTTATCGCAATAGTAAATGCAGGTTTCCCAGGCATTCAACTTCTTGCTGCGGTTCGCACTCGCCTTGCCGCCATTGAGCAGAGAAGCTCCATCGGCAGTCTGCACCATAAAATAGATATCCTTACCCTTAGGTCGCTTCGCATACCCCTTGGTCCAGTCATCAAACATGTAGATCTCGGCATTCAGCGCCAATTTTGCCAGCAGAAAGTTAACCACAGGCTGCGTGATGCGGCCATAGTAATTGCCCTCCTTGTTGCTATGCTCATCGGGAAGATAAGGCAGCACCTGCTGCAACTCGCTGAAAACGAAGTGGAACACCTCGCTCCGCTCGCTTTGAGAAGGAAGAGCTGCTCCTGTGACAGAAGGAAGAGTGGCATCAACTCCCCCAGCATTCGCATAAAGGGCAGCTTCTCCCGAAGACAGAATCACCGGAATCCTGCCAAACATATCCATCGCCTCGTAATACATCAATGCCCTTAAGGCACGAACCTCTGCCTGAAACTGGTCTTTCTGGTTTGCTGTGAGCAGAGACGACTTGGCTTCAATGATGTCGAGCGACTTGTTTGCCAGAACTATCACCTTATAGAGATACTTCCAGGTATCATAAAGCGGCTCATCATCAGCCGTCCAGTCATGCCGGTACATGGCATTCCACAACCCGCCGTCATACCAGTCGCCTCCACGAATCGGAATCATCGCCTCGTCGGTAGTCAGCGTGTTGTAGTCGTAGATGCCACGGCAGGTACCCTGAATACCCTCACTCTCGTTGGTGCCGCCGATATAATTATAGAGTGAAGCCACGGCGTTGGTATAAATATCCAAGGCAGAGCCATAAATGGCTTCCTCCTCGAGCTGGTCCTTCGGATGCTCATCCAGACAGGATGTCATCGTCAGCGATGTCATTGTCAAGGCTGCTATCAGGAAAAAGTATATTCTATATCGTTTCATATATTTCTGCATTTAAAATTCTGAATTTAATGTTCTGCATTTAGAATTCTGCATTTAAAGTTCCGCATTTAAAGTTCTGCATTTAGAATTGAACACTCAAACCCAACGAGAAGGTGCGGTAAAGCGGATAGGTGCGCTTGTCGTCGATACCCATCGTACTGTTCACCACATAACTGTTGATCATCGGCGTCAGTCCGCTATAACTGCTGATAGTGAAAAGATTGTTCACGCTTGCCGACACCCTGAGCGACTGCACCACGCCCTTGCGGATAGGAATATCATAACCCAGGGTGAGATACTCGAAGTTAAGATAATCACCTTTCTCCAGCCAATAATCGGATACATTCTGGTCAACGATGTTCTTCTCCGGGGCACCCTTCAGCACGTTGTAATCCGGGAAACTCGACATGTTGGTATATGCCAGCCCCGTTCCATTGAAAATCTTATGTCCAAAAGCACCATTCATCTGCAAGGAAAGATACCAGTCGCGATAACGGAAACTGATGTTTGAGCCAAGCGTCACCTTTGGCGTTGCCTGTCCGGCGATATATCTGTCACCGCCATCGCTCAAATCCACGGTTCCGTTCTTATCTAAATCTTCGATATCATAGCGATAATGCCCGTTACCATCTTCTACAAGTCCCTTGCAATGAGGTAGATAGAAGACACCCAGCGGCTGTCCCACTATCTGATAGACCACATTGTTATAGCCGCCATGCTGACCGGCACCCGATAAGGCACCCATCGCCGTGATATCCGCCGCCGACATCTGCATGCCATCATATTCGCCACTGAGCGAGAGGAGTTTGTTCTTCTGCCAAGCCAGATTCATATTGATGTTCAACTCCATATCCTTCTTCTGTATAGGCGTGATGGAGAAGCCCACCTCCAATCCCTGGTTGCTCATCGAACCGATGTTTGCCAAGAGCTTATCGTAGGCGAAAGGTGGCACCGGCACATCGTAGGCATAGAGCATATCGGTGGTCTTGGAATAGTAATACTCCGCCGTCAGCACGAGACGGTTGTTCCATAAACCCAGGTCGGCACCCAAGTTCCAGGTGGCACGCGTCTCCCACTTCAGGTCGGGATTGTTGTTGCGAATCATACCCATCGTTACCACAGGCGAACTGTTCACCGAAACGATGCCGTTCTGTCTCACTGTGTTCATGGTGGTATAGGCAGAGATGCCTCCCAGATTACCCGAACGTCCATAACCCGTACGCAACTTGAGCATCGTAATCGCCTTGAGCTGGCGAAGCCATTCTTCCTGCTTCATATCCCAGGATAAGGAAACGGATGGGAAGAAACCCCAGGTATGGTCATCGCCCACCAAAGAAGAACCGTCGCCACGCATGGAAACTGAAAGACTGTACTTATTATATAAGGTATAGTCGATGTTGCCCATCACGGAAGCCAGCGCCTGGTCTTCATAGTTGCTGTCTGTACCGCCGAAAGGTCGGGAAGCGGCAGCACCGATATTGTGGTAATACATACTATTGTTTGAGAATCCCTTGGCAGAAGTCCAGAATCCCGTACGGATATCCTTCTGATACTCAGCACCTGCCATCGCCTTAAGGCTGTGAATGCCCCACACCCGCTGATAGTTCAAGGAAACATTGGCAAGCCATTCCTCGCTCTTGAACTCCCCCCGATAGAGATTGCCCTGCGCCCACACCCAGGTAGGACAGAACTGGTTATTCTCGTTGGAAGTATAACTGTATGCCCCGAAGGCAGAAATGCTCAGGTTGCTCAAAATATCATAGTTCAGTTTCAGATGGGCATTGAAGTTCATGTTCTTCGTATCCCTGCGCTCTTCGAGCAGGGCACCGGGAGGATTCACCTGAGAAGCAGCTCCATTCTTCACCCAACTGCCATTCAGCCTATCAAAAGGATAGGTAGGATTCATGGCATCGGCAGAATAGAAAAGCATCTGACTGTCGAAGATATCATTGTTTTTATAGGATGAACCGAATACGCCGAAATCACCCGTCAGTCTATCACCAAACGCCTTCTGGGTAACATCAATCTTAGCCACCAGGTTGCGATAGCCCTTGCTCCGGATGATGGTGTTATGGTCGATATAGCCAAAGGAAGCCCGATAGTTGCTCTGCGGAGTACCACCGCTGAAGGCGAGATAATGGTTCTGCACATTTCCGGTTCGGGTAATGGCTTTGGAGAAATTGGTATCAAATCCCTTATTGTTATATTCCAGCCCAAACTTCTGTGCAGCAGCTATGTATTCAGCGGCATTCAGCATCTCCATACTCTTGAACATCGCCTCGATGCCATAGTTGCCCTCGTAAGAAATCTGAAATCCCTTACCCGTTCCCTTCTTGGTCTTCACCTGGATAACGCCCGAAGCACCACGAGAACCATAAAGAGCGGTCTCACTGGCATTCTTCAACACGGTAAAGCTTTCGATATCAGCAGGATAGATCGTAGCAAGCGTTGCTACATCCGAGGTTACACCATCGATGATGACCAATGGGTCGTTGCCGCCCATGATGGAAGTGGTACCACGAACCCGCACAGAGTTGAGCATGGCAATACGGTCGAGACCATTGGTAGTAACGTTTACACCAGCCGTCTGTCCATTCAAGGCATCAAGGGCATTATTGAGTACGCCCTTCTTCAGCAGTTCAGGCTCCACCACGCTCACCGAACCGTATAAGCGTAATGAATCCAGACCTTTGATATTTTCTGACTGGGCATAGAGGGTATGAGGTGCAAGAATCATCGCACCTACGGCATATAATATAACTTTTAAGTTCTGTTCCATAACTATATCTGAGTTTAGTTTAGGCTCAAATCTATTTCGACTGCAAATATAATAAAAAAGAATGATACAAAATCGCTTTTTCCCAAAAATCTTTCGAAAAAAGGCTCAAAATACTTTATGTACAAGGTAATCATAAAGTTCGAAGGAAAGAAAAACGGAAAAAGGAAGCCAAGACAAATACAAACTTATCCGACTTCCTTTTGTTTCATTTATATAAACGAGAACCACTATACCAAGGTTCCGTGCTTATCTATGTTAATTATCTCTTCACTTTCAATCCATTCTCGATGCTAGAGAGTTCATCGAAGAACTCGGCATCAATCTTCAGCCGCTCCTCTACCTTGGCGCAACTGTGGATAACCGTGCTATGATCGCGATTACCAATGAGTTTGCCCACCCTGGAAGCAGGCATCTTGATGAGTTTCTGAGCCATGAACATCGCCACCTGACGCGCCTCCACGTACTCACGCTTGCGGCTCTTGCTGTTGACTGCAGCCACCGTTACCTTGTAATGATTGCAGACCGCCTCCACGATTTCATCAAGGGTGAGCACCTTGTTGCTCTCCTCAACCTTGACGGCACGCTTGATGACACGCTCAGCCAGTCGGATATCGATGCTGCTGTTATATACGATACTGTAAGCCAGCAAACCATTGATGGCACCCTGGAGATCACGCACACTGCCGTTGCAGGTCTGTGCGATGAAGGAAACCACATCCTTCGGAATCTTCAGTCCATCCTTGCGCACCTTGTTGCTCACGATATCCACGCAGAGTTCCACATTCGGCTTCTCCAACTCCGCCACCAGTCCACAAGAGAAACGGGTGATGAGTCGGTCTGGCATATCCTTGAGTTCTACCGGAGGTCGATCGCTCGCCAAAATGATACGCTTTCCATTGCGGAAGAGGTGATTGAAGATGTGGAAGAAGGTATTCAAGGTCTTCGCCTTGCCTGCCCAATCCTGCACATCATCCACGATGAGCACATCGATAGACTGGTAGAAATTGATGAAATCATTGCTCGCATTATGCAGCACCGCATCGGTATATTGTGTCTGGAAGAGGCGGGCACTGACATAGAGCACACGCTTCTGCGGATACATCTGCTTGGTTTTCAGACCAATGGCATTCACCAGGTGAGTCTTTCCGCTACCAGAAGGACCATAGATGAACATCGGGTTGAACTGCGTGGTATTCGGATGCTCAGCGATAGACAATCCCACCGAACGTGGCAGCTTGTTGCTGTCACCCTCCATATAATTATTGAAGGTGAGTTTCGGATCAAGTTGGGTGTCAATGTCTTCAAGCTGCTGTGGTTCTGCCGGGTTATCCTGTATCTGTGGCTGCTGTGCCAATCTCTTGCGCTCAGCCTCATCAATATCAGCCGGATCAGCTTCCACATCCTGGGTCAACTTGTGCTCCTTATCCGTTACCACCCGATAAGTGAGACGGATGCCATCACCGAAATTGCGATGCAGGACCTTGCTCAACAAGCCAACATAGTTCTGTTCCAAGTACTCATATACGAATGGACTTGGAACTTGAACCAACAAAGTCTTGGTCGAAGGCTTGTACGACTCAAAGACTATTGGTCGAAACCATGTATTATATTGCTGCTCTGACACATTATCTTTTATAAGCAAAAGACTATTGTCCCAAAGCGCTTTTGGACTTGCTAACATTGACACTATTTACTACTTATTTTAATTGATTTTTTACCTTAACACTACATCAGATTGCACCATCTGATGCAAATCGACTGCAAAATTACAAAAAAAAGCCCAAAGTAGCAAATCGGGCTATTTATAATATTTTAAGACTACCTAGATAACTATCTCATAATCAAGCAACTAAGAAAGTTATCCACAATTGCGTTTTAGGGGCAGTGAAACAATTTTGAAACACCCCGAAATAGCTAAAAAACAACAAGTTCTGTAGCTATTCCGGGGCGTGAAACATTGCCTTTATTATTTAGACAAAATTTATTTTGGCTTTTTCCTCAAAGAAGCCCTTAAAGCGGTATTTTTGAGGCTCTACTTGTCTTTCTTGCCAAAAATTGAGAAGTGAACATAGCGCTTTGGATGCGCCTTGAGATCGATAACCAGAGAGTCGGCATGCGACATGGTTGAGTTCAGATTCTCATAGAGGCGGGTATCGTTCATGAGGAGACCGAGGCTACCCTTCCCGCTGTTCAACTGCTCGGTGAACTTCTGCGCACCATCGAGGGTGGCATTCACACGGTCGAGTGTGCCCTGCACATCAAGGCTCGCCAGATTAGAGGTGAGTCGGTTGGTATTGTCAAGAACACCATTCGCCTTCTTCATCATACCTGGAACCTGCTTGTTCAATCCAGCCATCAGGGTATTCAGCTCACGGGTGGAAACGGTGAGGTTGCTGGTGATGGTCTCTACATTGTGGAGGGAAGCAGCCAGGGCAGGATCAGCCAGGAGTGCATTCACACTGGTGAGGATGGAATCCAGCTTAGGCAGCATCTTCTCAACAACCGGAATCATTTCGGCAGCCTTGCCCATCATACCGGAATTCACCGTACCAGGGATGATGCCGCCCGGTTCGATACGCTCACGAGGATTGTTGGCAAGCAGGAGACTCACCTGGAGATTGCCCATGATATCCTTAGAAATCTCTGCGGTACTACCCGCAGGGATTCTCAGATCCTTATTGATATCCACCTTGACCTTGATGGGACCCTTTCCTGAATAGTCGAAATCCAGCTGATCCACGGTACCCACCTTGTAGCCATCGGCATAGATAGGGGTAGAAGCACCCATACCCTGGATGTCATCAAACGTCATATAGTAGGTGTTATTGGTAGAGAACAAGTTGATGCCTTTCAGAAAGTTGATTCCGAAATACATCACCAAGATACCTACAATAGCGACCAACGCTATCCTAATTTCCTTTGTCAATTTCATATTTATCTATTTTTGTTCTTTTTATTATACCTATTTATATAGAGCGAATCGCAGGCTGCCCGAAAAAGGGAGCTACCGGTTGCGGTTCTGCTTGAACTCCCGGATAGCCTGGTTCACGTCATATTTCTGTCCGTTCTTGAAGGCGATGATGAAAGCCTCCGGGAACTTCTCCAGCTTTTCCTTGCGCAGGCGATAGATTTCGTTGTAATTGGTGGATGCACCCAGGGTGTATTTCACCAGATTGCCTTCCTGGAAACTATCGTAATCGGTTTCGCCCTTGAAATGAGCATCGCCCTTGCGAAGGTTTCTACTACCTACGAAAATCTGAAGCTTGAAGACCGGCGCATCGGCTATCTCAGCCTTCTTCACTTCCTTCTTCGGCTCCGGCTTCTTCACCTCCCGCTTTGGCTGTTCAGGCGTTGCCTCTTCACGCTTCGGCTGCTTTCCCCTCGTTACGACACGAGTCTTAGGCGCAGGTTCCTGATCAGGAACAATCTTCGGTAGATTCACGTCTTCGGAATCCTTGGCACGATAAGGAACGGAAACCGATTTATCGTACTTATTCTTGTATTTTGCGAAAGCCTCGTAGATGCCACGGGCGATATCATCCACTCTGCTGTCATTGTTGAGCAGGCGCTCTTCATCAGGAGTGGTGATGAATCCCAACTCTATGAGGCAGCCCGGCATGGAAGTCTCTCTCAATACCAGGAATCCCGCCTGATGCACGCCCTTGTCGGGACGGTTGGCACCATCGCAGACACCTCGCTGAATCATTCGTGCCAGCTCTACGCTGCGCTCCATGTTCTTGCCCTGGATGAACTCGAAGATGATATAGCTCTCAGAAGAGCGGGGATCGAATCCCTGATACCTCTGCTGATAGTCCTTCTCCATCGAGATGACGGAGTTCTCTCGCATCGCTACATCGAGATTGTCCTTGGCACGGTGCATACCGAGGGTATAGGTCTCGAAGCCACGAGCCACCTTTCCTGCCGGCAAGGCATTGGTATGCACGGAGATAAATAGATCGGCGTTGGCACGGTTGGCGATATTCGCACGCTCATTGAGCGGGATGAAGACATCCGTCTTGCGGGTATAGATGACTCTTACCTCCGGGAGATTCTGCTCCACATACTTACCGAAGCGCAAGGCAACGGCAAGATTGATATTCTTTTCCTTGGATATGGCTCCGAGTGCTCCGGCATCATGACCACCATGACCAGGGTCGATGACCAGCGTGAACCGCTTATTGGCAGCTAACGATGTCATTACAAACATGCACATCAAAGCCCATATCAGTGTTACTTTCTTACACATACTTTCTGATGATTTTGCAAAATTACTACTTTATTATCAGAAAACCTAATTCTAACTATAAGTTTTATCATTTGTTAATACAACCTCTACCCCTGCGCCGTCGCTGTCGGCCCCCATCGGTGGATTCACCTTGGTGATAGAGAGTTGGAGTTTCTGGATTTCCGGGAAATCGGAAAAGAGCCTATGGCCGATTCTGCCTGCCACATGCTCCAGGAGCTTGCTGGGCACCGCCATTTCCTCTCTTACCTTCTGATAGACCTCGGCATAATTGAGGGTTCCCTGAAGATCATCGGTCTTCATGGCAGAAGAGAAGTCATAATCCAGCACCAGGTTGACGAGATAATCGTTGCCAACGATTCCTTCCAGCGGCAATACGCCATGGAAAGCGTGGAAACGCACATTCCTGAGGTATATCTTACTGCTCATCAATTTCATCTTCAGTCTCCTTATAATCTATTCCGTTTTCCAAGTTATCTATTCCATTTTCTTCATAGAGGTACTTCTTCAAGGCTCTTTCCACGCCCACCCGCCAGGTGTTGAGGGTTTCGGAGGTGAGCTGAAGCTGATTGACCAGCTTGATGACGTGGGCAACCGGCATACGATAGCGCAGAACGCCGGATATGAGCTTGGCATAGTTCCAATACTCGGGATTGAACTTCTCGCTCAATCCTTCGACGGTAATCTTGTAGCCACGCTTGTTGACAAACTGGAAATCATATCGCTTCTGTCCTTCCGGGAGCACCGTCTTGATAATCTTGCCCTTGGTGACAGACTTGGGGAGCATGATGCCTTCATCCTCATCCTGCAAGCCGGTGAATATCTCGTAGGGATGCCCATTGAGCAATCCGACCAAAGCCACCCATTTCTCCTTATTGTTCTGGTATCTTACCACATCGCACTCCAATTCCTTAGGTCGAACCTCTACCACTTCCGGACTAACGAGCGATTTCTGCGTTTCTTCGGAAACGAGTTTCGCCAATGGCAGATGGAGCTTATTCCAATCGACATTCTGCGCATCGAAATGCTCATGCAGGTCAGCCAATCGGGTCTTCAAATCTTTCATCAAGGCATGGCTCGCCTCTTCGAAGGTCATATTTTCAGTATATTCCATATTAAACGTTTAATAATTAGCTGCAAAATTAAAACAATATTTCTAAAATATGAAACGTTTGAGCAGATATTTCATCAAAAAACGCACGAAAAGCTCATTATGAAGCAAAAAATGTAAAAGAACCGTGTTCTTTTTGGGAAACTTTCATTATCTTTGCATAAGATATTAGAAAAAGAAACAAGATATGGAATCAATCAAGAAAAGAACCTCCATTCGCAAATATGCAGACAGAGAGGTAACAGATGAACTTTTGAACAGATTGCTGGAAGAAGCGATGCGCACTCCTACCATGGGAAACCTGCAGCTCTACAGCGTAGTGGTAACCCGCAGCGAAGAGGGAAAGAAGGCTCTGGCTCCTGCCCACTTCAACCAGCCGATGGTGACAGGCGCTCCCGTGGTACTCACCATCTGTGCCGACTACCGCCGCACCACCCTCTGGGCAGAAAACCGCAAGGGAACCCCGGGATACGACAACATTCTCTCGTTCATGAATGCGGCTACCGATGCCTTGCTCTTCACGCAGACCTTTACCAATCTGGCAGAAGAGGCGGGTCTGGGAACCTGCTTCCTGGGCACCACGGTGTATATGCCGAAAATGATCATCGACACCCTGAAGTTGCCGAAGCTGGTAATGCCAGTGGCTACCCTTACCATCGGATGGCCGGATGAGCAGCCTGCCCTGAGCGACCGTCTGCCATTGCGCAGCATCATCCACAACGAGCATTTCGAGGATTATACCCCAGAAAAGATTGATGACTTCTATGCCGAGAAGGAAGCACTGGAAGAGAACCAGGAGTTTGTACGCATCAACAACGTAGAAACATTAGCCCAGGTTTTCACCGATATCCGATATACCAAGAAGGATTGCGAAGCCATGAGCATCGGATTCCTCGATGCCCTCAAGCAGCAGGGATTCCTCAAATAAATAAAAAAGCGCATCAGCAAATTAATCTCGCCGATGCGCTTTTTTATTTTACTTTTAGTTTTACTTATTGAAACCTGTAATCTCTACGTATGGAGCCTGACCTCTGCCATCCTCATCACGATAAGATACCTTGATAGTCTTGCACTCGTTCGGCATCAGACTGAAATAGTTATCGCTGTAGATAACAGGGAGAATCTGCTCACCATCACCACCCTTCAGATTCAGGCGAACCAAGAGGGCAGGTACATTGCCGGTATTGCGGATCTCTACCTCGCCAACCCACTCTTCGCCCTGCTGAACGAAACGCTTGCCGCTGACAGCAACCTCTGCCTTTGGCAACTTAGAGAGTGCCTGGAGATTGTCCTCTTCCTTACCCATCACATAGAAGTTGTCTGAAACCACCTGGTTGTTCTGCTCCAGAGTCAACTTGATGTAGTAAACCTCCTCATCCGGTTCACTTACGCTAACAGCATCGAGGGTCTGGTCTTCCGCCACATTCACTTCCTTGCTCTCCTCCTTGATCAACTTTCCGTACATATCAAAGACCTGAGCCTTTGCAACCAAGCCATTCTTGGCACCACCGGCAAAGTTGACCACCTCGGCAACCTTCTTCACTGGGTTGTACTGGATATGCAATGGTTCGCAAGCCTTCTTCACACCAAAGTAAGCCGCAGTTGGCTCAAAGTAATAATCGTAGGTACACCATACCATGCTTGGCCAGCAGGCATGACTCATCCAGATGAGCAAACCAAGACGGTCCTGCTGAGAAGACTCGTACATCGCACGGTAGCCATCATAGTTGAGCCACTGTGCCCACTTGGTAAACTGCTC
>ERZ1035048.529-NODE-529-length-11766-cov-3.689096_pt1 | contig 11766 bp, 10 predicted proteins | sample MGYA00520587_ERZ1035048 | MGnify/ENA primary metagenome ERZ1035048 (study PRJEB33766, sample SAMN09781693) | gut metagenome | biome: gut microbiome | host: Homo sapiens | place: Madagascar | study: EMG produced TPA metagenomics assembly of the PRJNA485056 data set... | reverse complement strand
GGCGTCCATTGCTGAACCACAGGGTGCGTTCGTAGCAAACCACCATCGCGTGGTGTGCGCAGCAGCCAGTGCATGACTGCGCGGGACTCGGTGTTGTTAATGGTCTGGCCTGCCAGCATGGCATCGCGCAGGGCATGCACCTCGCAGGCCTGTGCCAGCGCAGAAAGCAGCACTTCGGTCTGCGGCAGCATCCAGTTCTTGGACAGGTCTGCAAACACGTGCGGGGCCTGCTGGCTCAGATGTGCCAGGCGCTGCGGGTCCTGCCTGAATGCAGCCTGTAAATCCAGCCCCCCCTCCATGCTGTGAAAGTGGGCCTTGAGTTGCGCCCATTCAGGCTTTGTATGGCAAACCAAACCTTGTGCTCCGCTTACTGTTTGCGCACGACGACACTGCCCACCGAATACCCAGCACCAAAAGAGCAGATGACGCCGAGGTCCCCGGGGACCAGATCGTTACGGTGCTTGTGGAAGGCGATGATAGAACCTGCAGAGGCCGTGTTCGCAAACTCATCCAGAATCAGTGGCGCGCGGTCTTCCGTGGCTTCGCCGACCAGTTTTTTCAGCACCAGCTGGTTCATGCTCAGATTGGCCTGGTGCAACCAGTAGCGGCGAATGTCTGCAGGGGCATGGGCCAGCTGCTGCAGGTGGGTGGCAATGTGCTCGGCTGCAATCGGCACCACTTCCTTGAAGACCTTGCGGCCTTCCTGGCGGAAAGTCTTGTCGCGTGCTGCAGGGTCGCTGTCTTCGCTGCGGTTGAGGAAGCCGAAATTGTTGCGGATGTTGTTGGAAAACTGTGTGGCCAGCCGTGTGCCCAGCACCTCCCAGCGGTCGGCGCTGGTGGCCGTTTCTGCACGTTCCACGATGATGGCGGTGCACACATCGCCAAAAATAAAGTGGCAGTCGCGGTCGCGCCACTCCAGGTGGGCGGAGGTGATTTCGGGGTTCACGATCAGCACGCAGCGTGCCGAGCCGCAGCGCACGGCATTGACGGCCTGCTCCAGCGCAAAGGTGGCCGAAGAGCAGGCCACATTCATGTCAAAACCATAGCCACCAGCACCCAGCGCCTGCTGAATCTCTACGGCCATGGCGGGATAGGCGCGCTGCATGTTCGATGCGGCGCACAGCACCATATCAATGTCCGCACCCGTCTTGCCCGCCTGCTGCATGGCCTGCTGGGCTGCAGACACGGCAATTTCTGCCATCAGCGACAGCTGCTCGTCACCTCGCTCCTCAAAGCGTGGATACATGCGCAGGGGGTCCAGCACCCCGGTTTTCTCCAGCACATAACGCTGGCGAATGCCCGAGGCTTTTTCAATGAACTCCACGCTGGAGTGCTGCATGGGCGTGTGTGTGCCTGCAGCAATTTCAGCTGCAAAACGCTGATTGTGCAGATCGGCATACTGGTTGAAGGCAGTAACCAGTTCCGCATTGGTAATGGTGTGGGGTGGCTGGTACAGGCCTGTACCGCTGATGACGGCAGAGTGCATGGGAGGTGTCTCCACGGGCAGGTCATGCTGCATGCCTGCCTCTGGCTTGGGAAAGTTGGTAGGGGTGATGGGATTAAACGGAGCGGATGAGCTGTTCCAGCTTCTGCGCATCCGCCACAAAGGCACGAATGCCCTCGGCCAGTTTTTCGGTGGCCATGGCGTCCTGATTCAGCGCCAGGCGAAAGCTGGCTTCGTCATAGTGTTCACGCTCTAGGTCTTGCTGCTTGGCTGCTTCATGGCTCAATGCCTGGATGACGGGCGCATCCTGCTGCTGTAGCTGAGCCAGCAGGTCGGGGGAGATGGTCAGCAAATCACAGCCCGCCAGCGCCAGAATCTGGCCCGTGTTGCGAAAGCTCGCCCCCATCACTTCGGTGGTGATGCCAAAGCGCTTGTAATAGTCGTAGATGGCCCGCACGGAGCGCACGCCGGGGTCGTTGGCACCTGCCATCGCTGCTTCGTCCCATTGCGCGCCAGCCTGCTTTTTGTACCAGTCGTAAATACGGCCCACAAAGGGGGAAATCAGCTGCACCTTGGCATCCCCGCAGGCCACAGCCTGCACCTTGGAAAACAGCAGGGTCAGATTGGTGTGAATGCCGCGTTGCTCCAGCTGGCGTGCGGCGGCAATGCCTTCCCATGTAGCGGCAATCTTGATCAGCACGCGGTCAATATGCACACCAGCGGCTTCGTACAGGGCAATGAGGCGTTCCGCACGCGCCACGGTGGCTGCGGTGTCAAAAGACAGGCGCGCGTCGACTTCTGTCGAGACACGGCCTGGCACTACAGAGAGAATTTCGCAGCCAAACTTCACCAGCAGACGGTCCACCACTTCATCCAGCGGTGCATCACGCCATTGGCTGGCGGTGGCTTGCAGCAAGGGCTGGTACTGCGCCTGCTGGACAGCCTTCAAAATCAGGGAGGGGTTGGTGGTGGCATCCTGGGGCTGGTACTGGGCGATTTGCTGGAAATCGCCGGTGTCAGCCACCACCGTGGTGTATTGCTTGAGTTGTTCGAGCTGGTTCATGCGGTCTCGCTGGCGTTATGCGTTTTTATAGGTGTGGCAAGTGTAGTGTGCTTCAGGGATTACACGGTCTGCAACGCCTGAGAGCCTGTGTGTTTGTTGTTCGTGGCGCAAAATCTCGGCTTTACGTGTGTGACTGATTGGACCTTCCATGCTTGACCGAATTGCAGCATCTCTTCCTTCTCTGGCACCCGCTGAGCAAAGGGTGGGGCGCCTCGTGCTGGCAGATCCACACAGCTTTGCACGCCTGCCAGTGCGCGAGCTGGCAGAAAAAGCCAATGTCAGCAAGCCCACCGTGGTGCGTTTTTGCCGCAGCATGGGCTATGACGGCCTGGCAGACTTCAAGCTCAAGCTCGCAGGCAATGTGGCCGAAGGCGTGCCCTATGTGCACCGTAGCGTGGATGCCGATGACAAGACGGCAGATGTGCTGGTCAAGGTGATCGATAACTCGGTGGCTGCCTTTTTGCAGTACCGCAACGCCGCATCGCCCCAGGCCGTGGAGCAGGCTGTGCAGGCCATTGTGGATACCTGGCGCAAGAAAAAACGCCTGGAAATCTATGGCGTAGGCAACTCCGGCGTGGTAGCGCAGGACGCGCAGCACAAGTTTTTGCGTCTGGGCATCAGCAGCCATGCCTCCAGCGACACCCACCTGCAGGTGATTGGTGCCACCATGCTGGCACAAGGCGATTGCGCCATCCTGATCTCTAACTCTGGCCGCACCAAAGATCTGCTGGAAGTGGCGCAGATTGCCAAAAACAACGGGGCCACCATTATTGCGATTACCTCCAGCCATACACCACTGTCACAGATCAGCCATATTCATCTGGCAGCCGATAATCTGGAAGGTTCAGACTTTTATACGCCCATGGCATCCCGTCTCTTGCACTTGCTGATTATTGATATTCTGGCAACAGCAGCCGCTTTGAATATGGGTGAATCCTTGTCAGAAAAGCTCAAACATTTGCAGAATAATATGCAAAACAAGCGCTCTGAGCTGTAAAACAAAAAACCGGCTTTGCCGGCTTTTTGTTGGAGAGGCTCTTTTTTTAGAAGCGGTGGCGCAGGCCGGCGGTAATACCTGTGCGGCTGCGGGCTTTGCTGGTGCGGTCCAGGTACATATCCTCACCACCACGCACCTTGGTGTGGTCTACGCCAAAGTAGGCATCGGTGCGCTTGCTGAAGGCGTAATTGGCCAGTGCCACTACAAAGTCAGCCTTGCCGTTGTAATTGCCAGAGGCTGAACCTTTTTGCTTGGCATGGTAGTAATGAATGCCAGCATTAATTTGTGGGGTAATCTGGTAGCCAAAGCCCAATTTATACATGGTGCGCTTATCGGAATCACCTGCTAAGAAACCGCCATTGGTTTGACCTTGCCAAAAACCATTGATAATGGTTTGGTCAACAAGGCGGCGTGCTTCAAATTTTGCAATATCAGAGATGGTGGAGTTGGCTGTTTGGTTAAAGGTTTCTTGATTTTTGATTTTGTTGGCGCCATAACCCAAGTTCACATACAACTTATCTTTGCGATAAGAGCCACCTAAGGTCCAGGCATCCAGTTTGGTCCCTGCTGGCAGGTGCGTTCTTAAATAACCACCGCCAACAGAGATGCCATCTTGGGAATAGCGTAAAAAACCACCAAATGTTTTGAGTGAACCTGTAGCTATAGGGCTGAGGGAAGGTGCAACAGCTTGGCCCAAGGGGCTGTTAGGATCTGCATTATTGATGGTGGATTTCACTCCACTCATCAGAGCGGCAAGATTTTGGGGGCCGATAGCACTTGCTATTTGGCCTAATGTTGTTGCTCCAGTCACTGGCGGAGCTCCTGGAGGTAGCTGGCTGTTAATCAGACCAGGGGCTGCAGCAGCTAGCGTATTTTCTACAGCGCTAGTGTTTTGATTGCCTTCATGAAAGGAGTACTGAAGTGCACCCACCCAGCGTCGATCAGGAGTAGCCAGCAAATATTTCAGGGAATTGCTGGTGCGCGCACCAGCTGCCATTCCAAGCTCTGGCTTATAGGCATCCATATAAGGCGAGTAGGGGAAGGATGCATAGGTGGAAGACACCACATCAAACAGCACGTTCCACTGGCGGCCCATGGTCAGACGTCCATATGGACCTTGCAGACCAATATAGGAAAGTTGGAAAAAAGGTGCTGTTGCATCTTTTTCACCGGTATCCAGATTAAAACGGTGTTCCAGGTGTACCAGCGCCTTGGTGCCACCGCCCAGGTCTTCCTCCACATTGATGCCCCAGCGGCTCTGGGACATGCCGCCGCCAATCATTTTGGTCAGGCTGCCTTTGTCTGCCCCTTCATTATTGGTGTGGCGGATTGCCGCATCAGCAATACCCCATAGCTCTACCTTGCTGGTAGAGGCTTGCTGTGCCATGGCGGCGGATGTGCCAAAGCCGCAGATGGCGGCAATGGCTGCTCCCAGAATTGTTTTTTGCATCTTTTGTCTCCTTGATTTGAAACCAATGAATAGGTATGGGTGCAAAAAACATTCTAGAAAAGCACATGCGTTCGAATAGATGCGCTGGCATGAAAACCACGCTGGTTTTCCCTTGGCTGTAAAAGTGCCAGACGTAAAAAAGCCAGCGCTAAGGCTGGCTTTTTGTGCTTCTTTTGGAAATGCAGGCTTACACCTGCCATCCATTAGAAAGCGTGGCGAACGCCAACTTGAACACCTTGCATCTTGCCGGAGTTATTAGCGCCCTTCACGCCATCGAATGCACCGTTCAGTTCAAAGCCGGCGCCATTCTTGTTCTTCAGGTAAGCGTATGTACCGTACAGGGCTGTACGCTTAGACAGGCTGTGCACATAGCCCAAGGAGAACTGCTGAGCCTTAGCGGAAGAGTCAGAGTCCTTGTAGTTGTTGTAAGAAGCCTTCACAACGCCAGCGGCACCCACAGGGGCGGACAGACCCAGGTTCCAAGACTTCAGCTTGCCGTCGTTAGCACCAGACACGGAGTCTTTGTACTTAGTTTCCTTATAGAAACCAGCCAGCTTGACCACAGCGAAGTCATAGGAAGCGCCCAGCTGCCATGTCTTCAGGTCATCGTATACAGCGGGAGTAATCACTGTATTGGTGTTCGGATCAATCACTGCTTCTTCCAGCAGAACGTTGTTCTTTTCGTCGAAGCCAAAACCAATGCTCAGAGGACCATTGTCATAGGTGGCGCCAATGCCCATGTAGCGGTTGGTCTTGTTCTTTTTCTGTTCGCCAAAACCGTAGTCAATACCCACGCCAAAGCCTGCAAACTTGGGCGAGATGTAGCTGATCATGTTGTTGGAGCGGTTTTGGTAGCCAGTTTCAGCACCAGACCAAGCCAGTGTAGAACCCAGGCCGTTAGTGCCGAACACGTCGTAACGGCTCACAGCGTTGTAGGAAGCAGTCAGGGCACGGCCCAGACGCACTTGACCGAATTCACTGGACAGACCCACGGTCGACTGACGCTTGAAGTCAAAGCTGGAACCACCGTCGTCAGGAGACACAGCGCCTTCCAGCACGAATTCAGCCTTCAGGCCGTTGCCCAGATCTTCCACGCCGCGGAAGCCCAGACGGCTGGTAGCAGCACCGTTGTTCAGCAGGCCAGAAACGCTTTTGTTGCCCTTCACGTAAGCAACGGAAGTGTCCACCACGCCGTACAGGGTGACGGAAGATTGAGCCATTGCGGCGCCGGAAGCAGCCACAGCTGCCAAAGCGATCAGAGATTTCTTCATTTGATACTCCAAGGTTTGTTGAAGGCGCATTGCAGTGTCTGGTGCATAAAGCGGTGCAGCTGCTGCAAGACGCGCCAACCTCCTGGTGGGGAAGTTGCTGGCTATTGCACCAGAGAGGGCCGTCTTGCGCAAAGAAAAACCATGTCGCGACGCAAAAAACGACAGTTTTTGTTGTCTTGGTGCAACACCCGAAATGAGGTGTGCCCAGCTGCGATTGGCTAAGAGGCTCATGACATTTGCTTACATTCTTTGTTGAGAAAAAAGTGTGCAAATACTTTCGTGTAATTCTTTGCCGTAGATAGACAAACAAAAAAAGCGCCATATAGGCGCTTGTGTGTACAGATGGGTGGTGAAAGCCAGCAGTTGCGGCCTTGTTACACCTCAACCAGCTCAAAGCTGGTGGTGATCTCGGCCGTCTTGCCCAGCATGATGCTGGCCGAGCAGTACTTCTCGTGGCTCATGGCGATGGCGCGTTCGACGGCCGCAGCAGGGATGCCCTTGCCGGTCACGGTGAAGTGCATATTGATCTTGGTGAAAACCTTGGGTTCGACTTCTGCGCGTTCGGCCTGGAGCTTGACGCTGCAGCCGCGCACATCGTGGCGGCCGCGCTTGAGGATAAGCACCACGTCATACGCGGTGCAGCCGCCCGTGCCAGCCAGCAGGGCTTCCATGGGGCGGGGGGCCAGGTTCTGGCCGCCATTGGCGGGGTTGCGTTCGTCGGGCGCGCCATCCATGGCGAGGATGTGGCCACTGCCGGTTTCAGCAATAAAGCCCATGCCCGAACGGGTACCTGTTGCGCCGGTCCAGCTGACGGTGCATTCCATAGTGATTACTCCTGTGCAATTTCTGTGAGAGGGCCGATGTTTACGGAATTGATTGTCCCTACTTTGATGTCTGGCATTTCAGTAAACATTGAAACCTTATTGCGGCGCAGCATGAAACGCCGTACAATTTCGGCTTCGCGTTCATCGCTTGTCAGGCAAGCGATCAAGACAGTTCATGACTGTAGCGCACCAGTTGTCTCCTCCACCTCCTCTAACGGTGGATTCAGCCCCAAGCCCCAGCGGCTCGGGGCTTTTTTTTGCGCTGACGATGGGGGCGTTGCGACACGGTGATGGTTGGCGCGCCTGTGAGTGCCTATGATGGTTTCTTTTGCGTGTCGCCGGACGCGCTCACTGGATACCGCTTGCTTGGTCGCTGTATGACACAGAAAAAGACACTCACGCCCTTTGATTACCTGACAAAAATCCTGAATGCACGCGTGTACGACGTGGCGATTGAGTCAGATCTGGAACCCGCCAGGAATCTGAGCCGCCGCCTGCACAACAAGGTTCTGCTCAAGCGTGAAGACCAGCAGCCGGTGTTCAGCTTCAAGCTGCGCGGGGCCTACAACAAGATGGCCAATCTCTCGCAGGAGCAGCTGGCCAAGGGCGTGATCTGTGCCTCTGCAGGCAACCATGCGCAAGGTGTGGCGCTGGGGGCGAAAAAGCTGGGCTGCCGTGCCGTGATCGTGATGCCTACGACCACGCCCCAGGTGAAGGTGGATGCCGTGGCTGCGCTGGGCGGTGAAGTGGTGCTGGCAGGTGACAGCTATTCGGACGCCTACAAGCACTCGGTCAAGCTGCAAAAAGAGCAGGGCATGACCTTTATCCACCCCTTTGACGACCCTGATGTGATTGCGGGCCAGGGCACGATTGCCATGGAAATGCTCAGCCAGCTGCAAAAGCTGGGCAGCCCACGGCTGGATGCGGTGTTTGTGGCCATTGGCGGTGGCGGCCTGATTTCTGGCGTGGCCAACTACATCAAGGCCGTGCGCCCAGAGATCAAGGTGATTGGCGTGCAGACCAGGGATTCCAACGCCATGCTGCAGTCTGTGCAGGCGGGTGAGCGGGTGGAGCTGCCCGATGTGGGCCTGTTCTCGGATGGCACGGCCGTCAAGCTGGTGGGCGAAGAAACTTTCCGCATTGCCAAGGGGTTGGTGGATGACTACATCGAGGTGGATACCGACCAGGTCTGCGCCGCCATCAAGGATATTTTTGTAGACACACGCTCCATTGTGGAGCCCTCGGGCGCGCTGGCGGTGGCTGCGATCAAGCAGTATGTGGCCAAGCACAAGACCAAGGGTGAGACCTACGCAGCCATTCTGTGCGGCGCGAACATGAATTTTGACCGCCTGCGCTTTGTGGCCGAGCGCGCCGAAGTGGGTGAAGAGCGTGAGGCCCTGTTTGCCGTGACCATTCCCGAGGAGCGCGGCAGCTTCAAGCGCTTTTGTGAAGTGGTGGGCAAGCTGCCTGGCGGTGCACGCAATGTGACGGAGTTCAACTACCGCATCAGCCACGACAGCAAGGCCCATGTGTTTGTGGGCCTGACCACGAATGCCAAGGGTGAGAGCGAAAAAATCACCAAGAACTTTGAGAAAAACGGTTTTGCTGCGCTCGACCTGACTTTTGACGAAATGGCCAAGGAGCACCTGCGCCACATGGTGGGCGGCCATTCCCCGCTGGCGCAGGATGAGCGTCTGCTGCGCTTTGTCTTCCCCGAGCGGCCCGGAGCGCTGTTCAAGTTCCTGAGCCTGATGGCGCCGACCTGGAATATTTCGCTTTTCCACTATCGCAACCAGGGCGCTGACTATGGCCGCATTCTGGTGGGCATGCAGGTGCCCGCCAAGGACAGCAAGAAGTTTGAAAGCTTCCTCAAGCAGCTGGGCTACCCCTGGGTGGAAGAAACCCACAACCCGGCCTACCAGCTGTTCCTGAAGTAAGCCGACTACTAAAAACGGAGCTGCTGGCGCTTGTCTATCCATGGTTTGCAAATCAAAGTACTTGCAAAGCATGAATGGGGAAGCGAGAGCAGCTCCTTTTTTTGAATGATTCATGCAGGCATTGCGTCACTTTCTTTTGGCTGTGCAGTTCTTCAGTCGCATCCCCGTGACGGGGCGGCTGGCTGCCTGGGTGGGCTGGAGCCCTGAGCTGCAGCGTGCCAGTGCGGCGCACTTGCCGGGCGTGGGCTGGCTGGTGGGCCTGCTGGCGCTGGCCGTGGTGCTGGGCTGTAACTACCTGCTGCCTGCACAGCCCCTGCTGCCCTGGGTGGCTGCCGTGTTGAGTACGGTGGCGACGCTGTGTGTCACAGGCGGCTTTCATGAAGACGGCATGGCCGATGTGGCGGATGGCCTGGGTGGTCACCTGCCAGCCGAGCGTGCGCTGGAGGTGATGAAGGATTCACGCCTGGGCGCATACGGCGTGATGGCGCTGTGCATGGGCTTGCTGACCAAGGTGGTGCTGGTAGCGTTGCTGCTGTCGATCGACATCGCCGCTGGCGCCTTGCTGCTGTGTTGCGTGCATGTGCTCTCCCGCGGTGCACCTTTGCTGCTGATGCGCGCGCTGCGTCATGTGAGTCTGCCTGCCACCTCGAAGACACTGCACATCGCCGGTCAGCCGTTGGGCTGGGCGGGGGTAATCACCGGCTGGCTCTGGTGCCTGCCTGCCGTGGTGGCGCTGTGGGTGTATCTGGGCTGGCCGCTGGTGGTGGCGCTGCTGCTGGTAGCGGTGCTGGTGACGGCCTATATGGGCTGGCGCTTTCAGCGCCGTCTGGGCGGCATGACGGGCGATTGCTTGGGCGCGACGCAGCAGGTCTGTGAGCTGGCCTTGTATCTGACCGCTGGCATGGTGCTGGCGCAGTGTGTGGCATGAAGCGGCCCGCCTGCCTGTGGCTGCTGCGCCATGCCCAGCCCCTGATTGCGCAGGGCGTGTGCTATGGGCGGCTGGATGTGCCCGCTGACCCCGGCCAGACCTTGCAGGCCGCCATGCGCTTTGCGGCGCAGATGCCGCAAGGGGCGCTGCTGCGCTATTCCCCATTGCAAAGATGTGAGCAGCTGGCGCTTGCATTGCAAGCCTCAGAAGCCGATTTGGTGTGTGATCCGCGGCTGCAGGAAATGGATTTTGGTCAGTGGGAAGGCATGGCCTGGCGCGATATTGGCAAGTCGCAGGTCGATGCCTGGGCGCAGGATTTGTATGGGGTAGCGCCCGGTGGCGGAGAAAGCCTGGGGGGCATGTTGCAGCGCGTAGCGGCGGCCCTGCGTGAGAGCTGGCTGCACGATAGCCAGCAGGGCCAGCGGGATGTGGTCTGGGTCACGCATGCTGGCGTGGCGCGCTGCGTGCAGTGGCTGCTGCACTATGGGCAGGCGCAACCCACATCGGCAGACTGGACGCTGCCAGCCCCCGCCTATGGCGGCTGGCAGCAGCTGCCGTGGCAGATGCACGCTGCGGCCCTGCAGGCACTGGGCTGATATTCCCGCAGCGCAAAGGCCTTGCAGGCAGGTGGCGCAAGTCTTCTGCCTCACAATGTACGCATGATGGAATCTCTGCGTGCCTGGGCCACTCCTTACGGTGGCGATCCCTTTCTCTACATTAGCTTGCTGGCGATTGTGAGCCTGGTGGCCTTGCTGCTGCTCAAGGCCAGGCTGAGCGCCTTTACCCTGAACCGCTTTATCCGCCTGGGCGCGTTGATTGCGCTGCCGCTGAGTTTTGTGTCCATGGAAATGGGCGACAACAACTGGGGCGTGGCTGTGGTGGCCATTGTCTGGGCGGTGCTGGTGGCCATCATCAGCAAGAACGAAGTCAATCAGCGTCAGATAGCAAAAAAGTGAGCTTGTAGCGCTTGAGTATCAAAGGTTTCAAATAAAAAAGTATTTGAAACATAGAAATTGCAAGCGCTAGCAGCTCTTGAAATAGGAGTTAATGTGGTATGTGGGTGAAAAAACCACGTCTTTCCATGCTGGATCTGGTGCCCGTGCGCGAAGGCGGCACGGTGCGCGAGGCGCTGGACATTGCGGTGCAGACCGCTCAGAAGGCTGAGGAACTGGGCTTTGTGCGCTACTGGCTGGCAGAGCACCACAACATGCCCGGCATTGCCAGCTCGGCCACGGCGGTGCTGATTGGGCATATTGCGGGCAAGACCGAGCGCATCCGTGTGGGCTCGGGCGGCATCATGCTGCCCAACCATGCGCCGCTGGTGGTGGCCGAAGCCTTTGGCACACTGGCCGAGCTGTATCCGGGCCGTATTGATCTGGGGCTGGGCCGTGCACCAGGCACGGACGGTGCCACCATGCGTGCGCTGCGCCGCGACCGGCTGGAAACCGAAGAAGACTTTCCGCGCGATGTGGCTGAGCTGCAGCGCCTGCTGGGCCCTGCGGACCCGCAGGCACGCATCAGCGCGACACCTGGTGCGGACACACATATTCCTATCTGGCTGCTGGGCTCCAGCCTGTATTCCGCCCAGCTGGCTGCCATGAAGGGCTTGCCCTACGCCTTTGCCTCCCACTTTGCGCCGCGCTTTTTGCATCAGGCGATTGCGATGTACCGCCAGCTTTTCCGCCCCTCGGCGGTGCTGGACAAGCCCTATGTCATGGTCGGCGTGCCCGTGGTGGCAGCGCCTACGGACGAAGAAGCGCAGTACCTGGCCACCAGCAGCCAGCAGCGCGTGCTCGGCATTCTGACCGGCCAGCGCGGCAAGATGCCGCCGCCGCTGGAAGGCTTCATGCAG
>ERZ1035048.524-NODE-524-length-11799-cov-5.696696_pt1 | contig 11799 bp, 13 predicted proteins | sample MGYA00520587_ERZ1035048 | MGnify/ENA primary metagenome ERZ1035048 (study PRJEB33766, sample SAMN09781693) | gut metagenome | biome: gut microbiome | host: Homo sapiens | place: Madagascar | study: EMG produced TPA metagenomics assembly of the PRJNA485056 data set... | reverse complement strand
GATTATTTCAGCTGATAGCCAGTGTCATTGTAGTCGTCGCTACAGACAGAAGATGCCTGGCTCGGGGTGAATGCCCCGGTGTACATGGTGCCCTAGGTTGCATTGGCTGTGGCACCGAGTTTTTGTGTGGCTTTGTTTTGCATATCCCCGCGCGGTGAACTGAACGGTTTCACGGGGACTTTCCGCAATATGGCGTGGTTTACCGGCACCGGGGGGCTTTTCCGGCATTACAGCCCCTCACTGATGAAACCCTCATCAGTCTCAGGCTCTTCAGTATATCCGTCACTATCCTTTAAAAGCCATATAAACCCTGGCTTCACCACCATTAACGCCTATATTTTTGGCGCACTCAGAAGCGGCCTTACTTACTGTCAGGTAGCGCTGGTCTGCGGGTTTAGCTATTAATTTATCAACAGGGGTGGCGGTACCACTGCCAGAACTGCCATTGCCATTTGATTTTTTAACTTCTGTTGCAAAATGTGATGTTCCGTATTTAATCGAGGCCAGATGGGCGCATATGTCCTTGTCTCTGGTATAAAAGTCTATGGCATAGAACCGGCCACCGTGTGCTTTTGAACCATCAATAATATTTAACTTTTCACCCGTCGGCATTAAAACAGATCTTCCGTCGGATGACGATTTAAAATTACCGGATTTAATCACCGCTCCAACATCAATTGCCACATCCGGTTTCTGATTTTCATATAAAGTACGGATGGTTGATATCACCATCTGGATGGTTTTTGAATCTTCCACCAGTTTTCTGTTGCTTGAAGCATTATTGTAATAGTAAAGCACACCGGAAACCACTATGGCAGAAAGCGCCAGAACCATTGATGCTTCAATCAGGCTCAGCCCCCGGCTGATTTTCTTGTGTTCAGATAATAACATTTGAGTTCCTCACTTTAACTTTAAAACAGATGAGTAAATGACATCCGGATTAAAACACCCGGGGTGCTGATAATCCTTATGTTCCGTTTTTTGACTTCAGGGCATAAATCCTCTCATTGTTACTGTCAGTGTCACTGCCACTCCCGACGGAACATGTCCGTGGAATATCACTGGCTTTAATCAGGGAAATATCTGAGGGCAGAGATACCGGTGGTTTTTCTGTTAATACCGGGGCAGTGAAAAAAGCAAAATAACCGTTACTGCCATCCTTACAAACCTTCGCTTTATGAGGATATTTATATCCGTCTATTGTTATTTCTGCTCCTGTGCTGCAACCGGAACCGGTTCTGGCTCCGGTGCTGCTTTCAGCACAGATTTCTTTTGCTTTTTTCAGTGCGGTATACAGATAATCATATTTCATACTGACACTGGTATATTCCGATGCCCTTTTAAAAAAATCAACCTGTTCCCTGGCAATTCCCTGCCACAGAAAACAGACAACGGTAATAAGCAGCATATAAATATACGAAATCATATCATGCTCCATTTACCACAGGAACTTCAAAATACATCCCCGGATACATAAAAGAGGGGCCGCCAGGGCTGGCAATACCAAAAGATTTAAGGGTAGACTCTGAACCCGCGATTTTGATTTTTGCAGGGGTGGTTATAGTACCATCATAATTGATGATGACTGCCTTCTCTTTCGTTCCTGCAACAGTAAAGTATATCTCATCAAGTGATGTGAAAAATGTCCCGCCCTTTGTTAACTGGTCTGTTGTGTATATAAGAATGCCAACTCCGGAGCTGCCCGGACGAATGGCAACACGTAACCCCCCTGAGATACTCAGTTTTTTAATCTCATCAGAGCTGTTCATTTTGGCTGTAAGGCATGCTTTGCAATTATCTGTTGAGGTGGTGCATTCACATTCGCCGGACTTTATTATGCGTTCCAGCTGACTCCCCACAGAATTCATTGCCTGCCCAAGAGACAACGATTTAGAGACAATCAACGTCAGATGAATATAATAAACAGACAGGGTGAAAACAAAACAGAACAACATCAGGACAAAGGCAGCCTCAATCAGTGTGACACCCTTCTCATTATATTCAGAAACCATAGTAACACTCCTGAAATGGCGTTATGGTGTCCGGAACCATAACAATCGCTATAACATCAGATTTTATGTAGTTGAGAGTAACAGTATTCAGAGTATAATAATCACCAGCGCCATGTATATTTTTTTCTTTTCCAAAAACAATTGTTTTTTCATCAGGGTTTCCGTTGAAAGGAAACAGGGATACCGACAAAAATCCGGCAGCAGCATTAATAACCGTACGGGTAATGTAATCCCGTGAAGAAAAAACATCATTGTTATTTTTTCTTTTTAGCACGATATAACCTTTTTTATTATTTTCATAAAATTCATATTCGTACCCGTACGATTTCAGCCACGCGCGGTCGTCTGCCTTATCTGTCTTGATTATAGTCTTTAAATCAACATTTTTCCAGACAGACAAAACGGCACCACCCACAGCTCCGGCTTCACTTTTGTTTTGAAGATACACGCCAAATGCCTTTTTATAAAAGCACAAGCTTCTGGCTACCTGCATGGCATAGTCATATTCAGATATGTTTTTTCGCACATTCATCCAGCCTATATATCCTAAAGATATCAATATAAGGAATATGACAACTTCAAGAAGGGCTAATCCATTTTGTTTTTTCATATCAGTAACTTATAATAAAATACAAGTTCATTTTGAAAATTGAACGAACCAAAATCAGCATCGTTCTTTTCCCAGAACCGCGGCATCAGAGGTGAATAATAATATTCATCACTGCCACATGACTTATCTTCTTTGCCCTGAGCAGTGCTGCCACAACGGGCTACATAATAAAATGCCGTGCTATTTCTTACAGACCTTTTATCAATATGCTGTAAAACAGAACCACTTACATCATAACTAATCCATATATCAAAGTTTTTATCGTTGTTTTTATCGTTTTTGATTAGGACATTCAATTTACCATACGGTGTTGATGAAGCATTCGTACTCTCAATTAAGGCTAATTTTTCATCATTGCATTTTGTATTACTACACTCCTTCTTGATATCGTTAATAACATTATCAAATCTGGCATTGATAGTATACGCTGTATTTCGACTTAAGTAGAATTTAATCATATCCTGTAACTGTAACCACACAGCAATCATGACAAGAGTTCCTATCATCACTGCAAGTGCGACTTCAATCATTGTCAGACCATTTTGTTTTAAACTAAACATATAAAACCCGCATAAACTTTAAGTATCAGATAAATCCTCAGTCAGCATCAATCAATGGAAAATAGACTGATACTTTTCACTGACTCGCCTGATATATTTTTGCTTATGACGATATGTTATTGAGTGGTATCGTCCCACTCCCTGCCAAATATCGCCATCCTCTATTCGAATGGCCCTTCCCAGTATCCATGCACCTACATATATATTGAAACATCCATCATCTCTCAGCTTTATATATGCTTTTTCATTATTCCCGTCAAAAAAAGATTCACTGACAAGCTTAAGCCACGCTCCTGTGTTTATTTGCATAATACCAAGATCTTCTGTTCCGTTTTTATTTTTTGATGCCACTCCTGAAGCCCCACCTTCAACAGCAATCACGGAAACAAGCAATTCGGGTGTCACATGGTTTGCCTGACTGGCTGCAATCAGACATGCACTAAGAGGTATCAGAGCAGACATATAAAAAATCCTACGGATATCGCAGGCCCCATAGGAACACAACGAATACCTTTGAGGCGCCACGGTAATGCGTAAAAAATAAATAACAGAGAAGAAAACAAAATAAAAACAGGAAGCCGTTCCATTCCAATCCATGAGCCAACTGCTGCTGAAAACACAATGTCTCCCCCGGCAACGAGATCCTCCTTACTAATATATGATACTAAAGCCATTGAAAGCCAAAAAAGTAAAAAACCAAAACAGGCACCAAGAATCCGGCTATAAGCATCAGGTTCAAAAGGAGAAAACAACAACCCACACCAGAATAACGGTATAGTTACGACAAATGGCAACCATGTCTCCTTTATATCTATCAGCGTAAGAAATATCAAAACAAGATATAAAGCAACAAGAATCAATCCTTTAGAATCTATACCATAAATCATAATCAATACGACACTTCCTGCTCCACCTATAAGTTCAGTAAGAGGATAAATAATCGGTATCTTCATACCACAATTTCTGCATTTCCCTCTGGAGAAAAAATAACCAAAAAAAGGGATTAAATTGTACCATTTTATTCTGGCATGACAATGATCACATCTTGAAGGTGGTGAACAAACAGATAAATCAGGAATAGCATCATCCCTCCACTTCATCTGATGTGGCAATCTGTCTACTGCTAAACCTATAAAGCTGGAGATAACAGATGAAAACCAGTAGCATGCAATATAAATTAAGATATTATTTTCCATTTGAATAATGCGCGTAGAGATTTATACCTTTATTAAGCAGGATATTCTGAGTATCAATATCATTATTAAGTAATTCCAGTTTACCGGAGCGTATTTTTGACGTAATCCCTGGAATACCACCTACATAAAGTAATTCAGCCTGTAGTTTACGTGTACCAACTGATGTAAACATCAGTTCTTGATGTAATACAGCCAGTAGTCCATCCCCCAGAATAGATCGAACCAAGTCTATATCACTATTACTACCCAAAGCTATTTGTTGAAGAGCATAAATAGCTCCCTGAAGCGAATTGCCATGGATTGTCGTTACCACTAAATGCCCATTAACAGCTGCCCTGATCGCCTCTCTGGCACTAAGAGAACTACGTATTTCACCAAGAAATATGTAACGTGGATTATAACGCATCGCGGAAATCATTGCCTTATCATACCCACCAACAGCATTTGCGTCTACCTGATACCAAATACCACGATCAAAATACCCACCCTGAACAGGAAGTTCCGGTGGATCTTCTACAGATAAAACAACATCACCATGAACAGATAAGTAATTAGTCAGTAATGAATATATTGTCGTTGATTTTCCACTACCTGTCGCACCAGCCACAAGGATAAGACCTCTTGATTTCCCCAATGATTTAAGTGTTGATAAAACAGAGTCACGAAAACCAAGAGTATCAAGAACAGGTACAGGTAATTTCAAACGGCGCAGAAAATATCCTGTACCTGAGATCGTATGAATGACTGCAACACGATATGGAATATTCATGTTGGAATAAAAAAATTCATTTTCTTTCCGTGTCCTAGCTATATCGATCACTTCGTCCCGAATCCTGATGACTTCGTCTCGATACACCACAGGAACCTTAACTACAGACTCTTTCTCACCTTCCAGATAACGGAAGAAGAAACTATCCCCAAGTATTAATAAATCTGCAAAGAAGATATCTTTAAGCGCTTTCATCATCATCATTGAAATTGTGCAGCCTGACTAATCTGTTGCTGAAGAGCAAACATTCCTGAAACAATCCACATGAAAACAAAACCCATAAAAATAATTGCTACATTACGCAATACATCCATCTGAGCGGAAATTGCAGCAATGCTTTCATCCTGCCACTGACGGGAAAGTTTTCCCAACATCATTTCAAACCCATCAAGTGCCGCATATGATCGGATATCCATAACAAGATGTTTTGAAGGAAAAACATAGCCAGATAAATGCATGGCTTCGCCTATATTTTTAGCTCCGTTCAAAAGCATCAGACGAAAAGATAACAATCGTTCTTGATACCATGGAGTTGCTGTTCTGGCCATAATTCTCAAAGCATCGGGGACAGAAATTCCCGCTTCGATGAGCGATGATAGTGATAATAAATAACCACACCCTACAACAGTTTTATAAACTGTCCATGGAGGAAATTTGTCAAAAAAGAGTCTTATTTTTCCCGTCCATATTCCAAATGTAAGTATGATTATTGTAAATATAAGTACTATAGTGCATATTGTCAAGATTAAATAATTTTGAACAAACAAAGCCAAGTAATATAATGCACGCCCAGTTCCCTGCCATTTTTCTACAGGAAGAACCTGAGAAAAGGCCGGTACAACTCTGTTTCCGAAAATATATAAATAAATACAGGTTGTAAGAATAAGAACTATAGGATATGCTATACCAAAAAGAGCCGATTTTATTTTTTTCTTAGTCTGGTTTATATACATTATATTATTAATTGCTTCACTCAGTTTTCCAGCATGTTCTCCCGCAGAAAGGATAGATAGTTCATCTGATGGAACCCAAGGAGTCAATGCTTCAGAAAGACTTAATCCATTTCTTACAGATCTCAGAACATGTCTGACAACAACAGAAGTTGTTGATTCCTTTTTTCCTCTTTCTGTTGTGAAGTCGTACAACTCATTCAGGGCAAAACTTACAGGGATACCATTCGAGAGATATCTCGACATTTTTTCATAGAAGCGCAGCCTCAACTTTGTTGTAAAAAGTATTTTAGCGAGATATATTTCCAAGTTCATAATTAATTATACAGTTCGATTTAGTTTTTCGAGCAAAAAAGCTTTTCTTTCGGAAGAGATTTTGTCGATATGACTAACTTTTTCCATCGCATCATGCACACAAACACTTCCCTCAATCATTTTTATCCATGCATGCTCAGCTATCGTCATACCATTCAACTGTGTCAACCAGTATTTTGTGGCTTCCTGTCGTTTACCCTGTGAAACCAAATCAAGAAATTTATAATCGGGTTCAATTACTTCTGCTATGATTGTACGTCCAATGTATCCCTGAAAACATTCAGGACATCCGTTCAAATTAGGAAAACGAACTGTAGTCTCATGACCTTCTGTTAACGTTCTGTCTACATCATCAATCCTACCATTTATTGCCTCATATTCAGAAAGAGATAAGGAGCATGCTGGACATAATTTTTTCACTAAACGTTGAGCAATTAGTCCGGTCAGCAAATCAGGATCCGTCAATTTAAAATCGTCAACTCCTTGATCTTTTAATCTGTCGAAAATAGCAACTGCACTATTAGCATGCAAAGATGTCCATACCTGATGTCCGGTCATTGCTGCTGTAAAAACAAGACTGATAACTTCAGCATCTCTTGCTTCGCCAGGCATGATAATATCAGGATCTGAACGTAAAGCAGCAATAATTGCTTTCCTGTATTCAGCGCCTCTTTCCTCTTCAGTCTCAACATTTGTAACAGGAAGTTGAGCGGTCCCTTCTATTTCATATTCTGGTGGATCCTCTATACTAATAATATTAACTTTCTTAAAGAAGTTCAAGCATATATTTTAATGTCGTCGACTTTCCAGAACCCGTAGGTCCTGAAATAATATTAACGCCAATAGATAACCTCCTTAACCTAGTAAAAGCACTGATTTGCAATGGATGAAAACCAAGCCCTTGTAGTCCAGTACTAGAATGTTCAGTAAGGTTCTTCTTTTCAACATAAAGAAAGCGTGCAATAAAATACCTACCACCATTGCCTAATGGGTTGTACTGAAGACGAATGGACTGAACTTTGTCAGGAATAGATAAACGACTTCTGGAAGAAACAATCCTGCCCGCCTGATAGGCATTTACTTTATATGTTGCATCTGCATCATCAGCGTTATTATATAATGTTGCTAACAGTTTATGCGCTAATGCTGATTCTATCTGACGAAGGAAAAGCATATCCCCGTCCTTTCTTATATAAATATCAGCATAATATTCTGCTATTTTTATATGTAAATCACTTGCGTGCCTATTCACGCATTCTGTAATCAATTTACTGACCATAACCTCCATTGGCTGATTATTGACGCGAGATAATTCCATGACATGTTGACTATGGAATTCTCTTATTATTTTTAAATTAACATGGTATTCCCGTAAAGTTCTGATTCCCCTTCTTGATGCGACCTCCCGCATAAACCTGACACTGGGATGCATTATATGTTCTTCTAAAACAAGAAAATCACCAGAGGAAAATAAAACGGAATATTTGCTAAGTTCCTCATCCACAACAATAATATCGTGAAGATTATTTTTTAATCTAATATAATCAACTTCAGTAAATGTTGTTACATTCATAACAGGCTACTATTCTTGTCCGAGAAATAATAGTTTGAGCAGGTTTTCTTTACCATCATCAGAAACAAAGCGAATATAGTCTCTCCCTATTTCCTGTACAGTATACCCATCATATAAATGGTCTCCTACGCGAACCTGCCTCAGACCAAGTCCTCCGCCTAATACTTCTGCAATTCGGCCCGTTGATGTTGAATAAGTATAAATTAATTTTACAGCACCAGCATTTATCCCAGTCTGTTGTGATAATTTTTCATTCTCCGCCTGTAGTTTAAGTCGGATATTATCCATCTGTAGTTTTTTAAAAGCTTCAAGCTCCTGTTTATATTCTTCCGATATAACTGCCTCTGGATTCAGAGGCTCTTCAGGAGCATGTTTTTTTATTTCTTGTACAGGCTTATTTTCAACGGCGGTAGAGCCGAAGCTAACCTGAGGTATAACAGAAGAGCATAAACATAATAAAAAGATTGTTCTTACTTTCATTTTATTTACCCCAAAAAGCACCTTTTACTTCCCACGTTCCATTTTCTGCATTAAATATACATTTATAAATAACCAAATTTTTGATTTTGGCCAAAACAGGAAGTATCATAGTGGGTTCATTTTGCAATGATATCTGGAAATCAATTTTTTTAATGGCATTACTATCAGTTTGTTCAGACTCCAACTGTAAAGGAATGAAATAGTATTCAAAAGTATCCTGAATATATTTTTTTATATCAGCTATAGGCTCCAGCATCTGTAAAATTTGATCTACTTGTAGCTTTTTATTCTCATATTTCCCAAGATTCAGCGTCCATGATATATCAGCTGATGTATCCTTAATATTGTCTATATCAGGCAATTCTCCTGAAAAAAATTGTTTATACATACCATTGGTAATCCAGATCCGGAGACCAAAATCTTTTTTTACAGATAAAAATATTTTTCCTGCATCATCACAAATGACCATAGGATCAACATTCCACCCCGGTATTGATGATGAATTGTGATACTTATCACTTACATTATCAACACACGACTTAACAAGTTCAGAAGGTAAACTATGCCCCCCCCATGGCACATAAATGTCTTTAGGTGCTGCTGAATCGACAGTGATAACCGGAATTTCTTCTTCTGGTGTTATTACATCCTTTAATACAATGACCATCAAAGAGCATATTATACATACAGAACTAATAGCCATTAACGGATAAAATCGGTCAATGCCAATAGTACGTAAACGGACACCTTTTTTATTTATTAGTGAATAGACAGACTGCTCAGAACTATCTGGTATGCCGAATTCAGCAGGACAAATGACATCATCCCAACTACTCTGGCTGTAAATGGAATAAAATTCCTGAATAATTTCATCCTGATCATAACTGGCTTTATCCATGATAACACAGCCATTATTGTCCAAAGCCAACAACAACCAGATATTTTCGTATCTGAGCAAAGAGCAAAGAGAACGCCCGTTATTGTCGATACAACTAGCGAGAACAATATTACTTTTACGATGCCCTATGTTTTTATCTGCTATAGCATACTGCTTTCCTGTTAAATTAGGATATATTGTATATAAGTCACTTCCTAACAATTTTAGTCGGTTTTTTATTATTGACTTAAATTGTTTATCATCTGGAACGTCATTCCATAACAGATTGACAGCATACTTCTTATTATTAATACAGACGACCCCTGGAAGCAATGGACTCGAACTATCTAATTGATGATGTCGTAACATGTTAACTGCCTCCAACATCAATAACCCTTGGAGTTATGCAGATAACCATAATCTCTCTGGTTTTGGAACCGTTCCGCTTACCTCCAAGCAATTTAAAACCTGGAGAACCGACACCTTGGTCAACAATTTCATTGCGTTTCTGTTCATAACCAGCCAGAACAAGAGTGCTGCCATTTTTTAGCATGCTAGACTGAATAAACGAACGTTTATCAACATCGGGCAACTGGATAGTGGTACCGGAAACCGTGACATTATCAAATCCATTATTCGCCCCAACCAGAGAAGATAAAGTTATATTATATTGTAAAAGTATATTACCATTATCCATGATCCTTGGCAGCAGATTCATCAAGAAACCAGACGTAATAGTATCGGTACTCGCTGACGTGGTTGATGTGTTATTATTGAATGTTGTTCCCACTTCAGATACATAAGTCCGTTCATTACCAACAAGAACAGGAACAGGCTGCCCGGACATTGTAGTCACAACTGATGATGTCACCGTGCTGACATTCCCCGTATTTTCCAGTGCAGATATCAATGCACTATTATCTGAATTTCCATCACTATTCCAGAAGCCAGCTAGTGTAGTTCCAGTTGCGCTACCAAAATCACTATTAACTTTACCTAAAATTCCACCATTACGCTTCAGCAGAGCATTCAATGTTAAACTGAACTGGCTTGCATCATCTACAGATACAGAATAAACCTGCACATCAACAGAAACCTGTCTTTCTAATTTTTTGTTCAGACTATCCAAATACTCTGCAACTTTCCTCATCATGGAAGGAGATGTTTTTACAAGTACAGAAGATGTACTTTGCGATACGTAATACTCACCATCATTGCCAATAAGCATTTTCAACTCAGAGTCAAGATCCTTCCAAAAATCGTAGGAAACATCCAGTGTTATAGTTTGATTCGTCGACCCAATACCGCTACCTGAACCAGATGAAGATCCAGATGAAGATCCAGATGAAGAGCCTGAATCACTCGATGTTATGCTATTAGAACTCTGTACTTTATTTGGTAACGTACTAACAGAGAATACTCTTGCTTCATAACCAGAAACTAATATTTGTCCATCAATATATTGCCACGAAAGGTCAAAATGAGAAGCCATCTTATTTAGAAAAACAGAAAGCGGGCCAGTATAATTAACATTCATTGTATCCTTACTGGCACTTATATCCAATAAACTCTGAAGCCCCCCCTGCACACTTTTGTTTTTCTCTCCTAAAGCTTTCGATAGTTCATCAGAAATCTTCTTCGCCTCCGTTTCAGTTGCCGCACTAGATGTAGCAACTGAAGCTGGTACAACATAATCTTTTTTTACTATTGATAATCCGGTTGAACGGTGTAACAGATCGATTATATTTCCTAATTTGAGAGGGATCCCTGAAGACAAGGAGACACCATTTGCACCCTCCAGCCTTACAGGCAATGGTTCACCATGTAAACTTTCAGTAGTACGACTTCCTATATATAACTTATCAAGTACTCTTACAACTGACGTATCTCTTGCTATATCTGTATTCTTTGATGCAAGCAGATGTCTCTCAGCAATTGATTTATCATCATTATAATTTTTATTGGCATTTTTATATATATCAGTAGAACAAGATGTAATCAAAGAAAATAACGGCAAAATTACTACTGTCTTTTTAAAATTATGCATGGTATATACCTGTTAAAATTCTGGTTTTGCTGAAACAAGAATTACTTTGTTCTTTTTATATAGTGTAACATAAAGTCTAGGGTCAGTATTCCCGACGGCATCAAATAATTCTTTCACAGCCTGTTCAAAACGAATATTTTCGAATGATGCTGCAGCACGTAACTTATATGTCTGTCTAGAATCCCATACTAAATCCCAGCCAGCAAAATTTGCCCATTGCGCCAAAACATTATCCAGTGTCTGCCCCTTATATACAGACCAAGTATTTAAAGTGTTAACTGAACTAACTGTTTTTTTTAGAAAAACATCTTTTTTCATTTGCGCTTTTTTTTCTGATAACAAATCAGAATACAATGGCACATCTGTAGAAGCATATAGTTTTGAATATGTCAAATTAATTATAGTTATAG
>ERZ1035048.521-NODE-521-length-11806-cov-3.120671_pt1 | contig 11806 bp, 10 predicted proteins | sample MGYA00520587_ERZ1035048 | MGnify/ENA primary metagenome ERZ1035048 (study PRJEB33766, sample SAMN09781693) | gut metagenome | biome: gut microbiome | host: Homo sapiens | place: Madagascar | study: EMG produced TPA metagenomics assembly of the PRJNA485056 data set... | reverse complement strand
CTACGAAGCTGGTCCAGAGATGTATCCTACGGTAAAGAAGAACGGAGTGGTGCTGAAGGACGGCACAATGAAATGGAGTGGCACAATGAAGCAGCCCGGAATGTACCGACTGAAGATAACGGCTCACGTCGACGGCAAGGAATATGTAGGCATGTGTACTGCTGCTTTCTCTCCCGAGAAGATTCAGCCCACAACAGTTAATCCCAAGGACTTCGACGAGTTCTGGCAGAATACTCTCGCTGACGCACGCAAGACTCCACTTGAAGCAAAGCGTCGTCTGCTTCCGGAACGTTGCACTGAGAAGGTGAACGTCTACGAAGTGAGTTTCCAAAACATACGCCAAGGCAGTCGCACCTATGGTATTCTCTGTGTGCCAACGAAGCCAGGCAAGTATCCTGCATTGCTTCGTGTGCCTGGTGCAGGTGTCCGTCCTTATCAGGGTGATATATGGACAGCAGAGCAGGGAGCCATCACTCTTGAGATTGGTATTCATGGTGTTCCCGTCACAATGCCACAATCTACATACGACGATATGTTCAACGGTTGTCTTAACGGCTACTGGGACTATAACATGAACGATCGCGACAACTGCTATTACAAGCGTGTATTCGTTGGAGCCGTGCGCTCTATCGACTATATTGCGTCGCTTCCAGAATGGAACGGTTCGTCATTGGGCGTTACAGGCTCATCACAGGGTGGTATGCTCTCTCTCGTATGTGCTGCTCTCGACAAGCGCGTCACTTTCTATGGTGCTGTTCATGCAGCTATGTGCGACCATACTGCCTCGCTTAAAGGCATTGCTTGCGGATGGCCTCACTACTTCTATTATAATCCAAAGAACGTCGACCAGAAGAAAGTGGAGACATCACGCTACTATGATGGCGTTAACTTCGCTCGTCGCATCACTTGTCCGGGATGGTTCTCGTTCGGATATAACGACGATGTGGTTCCTCCTACAACAGCCTACGCAACATATAATATTGTGACAGCACCTAAGGAGCTTCACCCTTATCAGATTACCCGCCACTTCTGGGTTCAGGAACAGTGGGACGAGTGGGAAGCTTGGTTGCCGCATGAGTGGCCGTTTGTAAGTTTTGAAGTTTAAAGTTATCGGTTGGAAGACCGTTTATCCCATTCTTAAGCAGTGAAGTGGGGTTTCCCTTTATCCTTACCCGTAAAACCCAACCATTGCAATAAATCACTATATGAAGAAAACCATTGCAACCGCATTAATCACTCTGACAACAATCGCTATGACAGCAAAGGACAATACAAAACGCCCCATATACAAAGACCCAAAAGCTACAATAGAACAGCGCGTGGAGGACTTGCTCTCTCGCATGACTATTGAGGAGAAAGTGGGACAGATGAACCAGCTTGTGGGCATTGAGCATTTCCGTCAGAACTCTCAGTCGATGACAGCAGAGGAACTTGCCACCAACACTGCCAATGCTTTCTATCCTGGCATGACTGTCGAGGACTTGGAAAAGATGACAAGCGACGGTCTTGTATCTTCTTTCCTCCATGTATTGACTCTTGAGGAGGCCAACCAACTGCAGAAACTCGCTATGAAGAGTCGCTTGCAGATTCCTCTTTTGATAGGCATCGATGCTATTCATGGCAATGCAAAATGCCAGAACAATACGGTTTATCCAACCAACATTGGTTTGGCTTCGTCATTCGATGTGCCAATGGCTTACAAAATAGCACGAGAGACGGCTGCCGAGATGCGCGCAATGAACATGCACTGGACATTCAACCCTAATGTAGAGGTGGCTCGCGACGGACGGTGGGGACGCTGTGGAGAGACATTTGGCGAAGACCCATATCTCGTCACATTGATGGGCGAGGCTACTACACGTGGCTACCAAGGCAACCTTAACACCACCCAGGATGTACTTGCTTGTGTGAAACATTTCGTGGGCGGCTCTTATGCTATCAATGGCACAAATGGTGCCCCTTGCGATGTGTCGGAACGTACTCTGCGTGAAGTATTCTTTCCTTCGTTCGAGGCAAGCGTTAAGGCAGGTGGCGCAACAGTAATGATGTCGCACAACGAACTCAACGGCATTCCATGCCATACAAACCGTTGGCTTATGGAGGATGTACTCCGCAAGGAATGGGGATTCAAAGGTTTCATCGTTTCTGACTGGATGGACATCGAGCACTGCGTAGACCAGCACTTCACTGCTGCCAACAACAAAGAGGCTTTTCTTCAGAGCATACTTGCTGGCATGGATATGCACATGCACGGACCCGAATGGCAACAGGCTGTAGTGGAACTTGTAAAAGAGGGTAAAATTACTGAGGAGCGTATCAACAAATCGGTACGTCGCATCCTATATACTAAATTCCAACTCGGTCTCTTCGAGCATCCTTACGTAACAGTAAAGGAGCGCGATCATGTTATCAACTCTCCCGAGCATAAAGCAACGGCTCTTGAGGCTACACGCAATTCAATTGTGCTTCTTAAGAACGAAGGCTCATTATTGCCTCTTGATGCAAGAAGATATAAAAAGGTGCTCGTTACTGGTATCAATGCCAACGACCAGAATATCATGGGCGACTGGAGTGAGGTGCAGCCAGAGGACAAAGTGTCTACTGTATTGAAAGGACTAAGACAGGTTGCTCCTAATACTGAATTTGAATTTGTCGACCAAGGATGGGACCCACGCAATATGTCGCAAGCTAAGGTGGATGAAGCTGTAGAGAAGGCAAAGGATGCCGACCTAAATATTGTTTGTTGTGGAGAATACATGATGCGATTCCGATGGAATGAACGCACAAGTGGTGAGGATACTGACAGAGACAACCTTGACCTCGTGGGATTGCAGAATGAACTCATAAAGCGCATCAACGAGTCGGGCAAACCTACTATACTCATCATCATTAGCGGTCGCCCTCTCAGCATCAACTATGCAGCAGAGAATGTTCCTGCTATAATAAACGCATGGGAACCAGGACAGTTTGGCGGTCAGGCTATTGCTGAGATACTATATGGTAAGGTGAATCCATCGGCTAAGTTGGCTATGACTATGCCTCGCTCGGCAGGACAGATTTCTACTTGGTACAATCATAAGGCTTCAGCTTTCTTCCATCCAGTGGTTTGCGGCAAGTCGACCCCGCTCTATCCTTTCGGCTACGGTCTTTCATATACTACATACAAATACAGCAACTTGCGACTCTCTGCCTCTACCATTGGCAAGAAGGATTCTCTGAAGGCTACTGTCACCATCACCAATACTGGCAGTCGTGATGGTGTAGAGATTGCTCAGATGTATATCAACGATTGTGTTTCATCGGTAGCACGTCCTGTTAAGGAACTCAAAGGTTTTGAGCGCGTGGCTCTTAAGGCAGGCGAATCTCGCGATGTGACTTTCGATATCACTCCCGACAAGCTTTCTTTCTATGACATCGACATGAAGAAGACTGTTGAGCAGGGCGAGTTTGAAGTTATGGTGGGCGGATCGAGTGAGGATGCTCAGTTGTTGAAAACTAAGTTTGAAGTGAAATAAGAAATATATCCTATGAAGAAGATTATATTATCACTATTAATGATTCTGATAGCTGCCGCTACATATGCAGCACGCCCAGTAAAACAATGGGGGCAGCTTCAGGTTGTTGGCTCTCAACTATGCGACAATAATGGCAATCCTGTTGTACTACGTGGAGTAAGCTTGGGTTGGCACAACCTCTGGCCTCGCTTCTACAACAAGAAAGCAATAAAATGGCTTGCTGACGACTGGCACGCTAATGTAATACGTGCTGCTATGGGCATACAGATAGAGGACAACTACCTTGAGAATGAAGAACTCGCGATGAAGTGCATGACTACAGTCATTGATGCTGCTATCAAGAACGACTTGTATGTCATCATCGACTGGCATGCTCATAAGATGCTTACTGATGAGGCTAAGGCTTTCTTCGGTAAGATGGCTCAGAAATATGGTAAGTATCCCAACGTTATATACGAGATTTACAACGAGCCTGTGGAAGACTCATGGGAATCGTTAAGCGTATACGGCAAGACTATAATCGACGAGATACGAAAATACGACCCCGACAACATCATCCTTGTGGGGTGTCCTCATTGGGATCAAGATATCGACAAAGCCGCTGCAGCTCCTATCAAGAACGTTAGCAACGTTATGTACACTGTTCATTTCTACGCTGCCACACATGGTGATTATTTGCGCCAGCGACTCACCGACGCAGTAAAGGGTGGACTGCCTGTGTTTGTGTCTGAATGTGCTGGCATGGAGGCTTCTGGCGACGGACCTCTTGCTCCTGAGGAACATTATAAATGGATCAACCTACTCGAATCGCTTAAGGTGAGCTGGGTGAACTGGTCAATTTCTGATAAGAACGAGACTTGCTCTATGATTCTTCCTTCGGCTCCTGCCACTGGCAAATGGACTGAGCGACAGATTAAACCATGGGGAAAAATGGTTAGGAAGACTCTGAGAAAATACAATAAATAAAAATAATAATCAATATGAACAAGATTATGACTACAATAGCTGCACTTGCATTGACTACAGCTTCAATGGCTGCTTCACGACAACCAGCTATAAAGCTAATCAACCGCTTGGCTGCAATACAAAAGCAAGGCGTAATGATTGGACATCAGGACGACCCTATGTATGGATGCTCATGGAAATGGGAGGAGAACCGTTCCGACGTAAAGGAGGTTTGTGGTGATTATCCAGCTGTGATGGGTTTCGACCTCGGTGACTTGGAACTTGGCAAGGACAAAAATCTCGATGGAGTGCCTTTCGACCGTATGCGCAAGGAAATCATCAAGCAGCATGAGCGTGGTGGCATCATCACTCTTAGTTGGCACACCAACAACCCTGCTACTGGCAAGAACGCATGGGACTTTGAGGGCGATGCTGTAAGCAAGATTCTCCCTGGTGGCAAACTCAACAAGAAGTTTAACTCATGGCTCACTATGGCGACCAACTTCATCAACTCACTGAAGACTGCCGACGGACAAAAGGTGCCTGTCATCTTCCGTCCTTGGCATGAGATGAGTGGAGGATGGTTTTGGTGGGGAGAAGGACGTTGCACTGCCGAACAGTACAAAAAACTCTACCGCTACACATATAATTATATGATGCGTCGCGGATGCAGCAACATTGTATGGGCTTACTCTCCAAATCTTGCAGACCAAACAGAGACTGTAGAGCACTACGAGAAATACTATCCTGGCGACGACGTTGTCGACCTTATCGGCATTGACATTTACCAGCGTGAGCCTAACAACGCACAGTATCAAGGTTGGCTTCGCTCCGAACTCGATGTGGTGAAAAAGGTTGGCGAGAACCGCAAAAAGCTTATCGCACTTACAGAGACTGGCTACAACAACGTTCCTGACCCAACATGGTTTACCGAGACTCTACTGCCTGTACTCAAGGAATACCCTATCTGCTACGTGCTTCTTTGGCGCAACGCATGGGACAATCCTACAGAAAACTATATAGCAGCTCCTGGCAAACCGTCGGAGCAGGACTTCAAAAAGTTCTATGCCGACCCAAAGACTCTGTTTGTAAAGGATATTAATTTAGTAAACATCAAATAAAAAACAATTTTAAACATCAACAATTCCTGCATTCCACTGAGGGTAGGTGAAATAACTTCTATTTTGACACACCCTCTCGTGGATAGGGCTTTAATACTTAAATATTTTATGACTGATTTCGCCAAAAGAGTTGAAGCTCTCCGCGCACACCATGAAGAGCTTCTTACACGCAAGAACACCCCTAAGCAGTGGGACAACGGTATATACACCAAGTATGAGTATCCAATCCTTACAGCAGAGCACACACCGCTGGAATGGCGTTACGACTTCAATGAGAAGGACAACCCCTATCTGATGCAGCGCATCATGATGAACGCTACTCTTAACTCTGGAGCCATTAAGCTCAATGGCAAGTATCTGCTTGTTGTGCGTGTTGAGGGTGCCGACCGCAAGAGCTTCTTCGCTGTGGCTGAAAGCCCCAACGGCATCGACAACTTCCGTTTCTGGAATGAGCCTATCACTATGCCTGATGATGTGATTCCAGCAACCAATATCTACGACATGCGACTCACACAGCATGAGGATGGATGGATATATGGCATCTTCTGTGCTGAGCGTCACGACGACTCACAGCCCGGCGACCTCTCAGCTGCCACTGCTACAGCTGCTATCGCACGCACTCACGACCTTAAGACTTGGGAACGTCTGCCCGATCTTAAGACTAAGAGTCAGCAGCGTAATGTAGTATTGCATCCTGAGTTTGTTGATGGCAAGTATGCTCTCTACACACGTCCGCAGGATGGATTCATTGATGCTGGATCGGGCGGTGGCATCGGTTGGGCTTTAATCGACGATATCACTCACGCTGAGGTAAAAGAAGAGAAGATCATCAACGCTCGCCACTACCATACAATAATGGAGGTGAAGAATGGTGAGGGTCCCCACCCTATCAAGACTCCTAAGGGTTGGTTGCATCTTGCTCACGGTGTTCGTGGTTGCGCCTCAGGCCTGCGCTATGTTCTTTATATGTATATGACTTCTTTGGAAGACCCAACAAAGGTTATCGCTCAGCCCGGTGGCTACTTCCTCGTGCCCGAGGGCGAGGAATACATCGGCGACGTTATGAACGTGGCTTTTGCCAATGGATGGATTGAGGACGAGGACGGACGAGTGCTTATCTACTATGCAAGTTCCGACACACGCATGCACGTGGCTGTTTCTACAGTAGACAAACTCATCGACTACTGTATGAACACTCCTGAGGATGGATTTACAACAACAGCAAGCGTAGAAACGATAAAGAAGCTTGTGGCTAAGAACCGCGAGACATTAGGAAAATAAATCATAATAAGAATTAAGAATATGATTACCATTGTTTGTATATAGTTTTCCATACTGTTACTAACTTTATTATCATCATTCTTAATTCTTTATTCCAAACTTATAAAGACAATCATTTCTGCTTCAAAATTTTGCTTTCTTAAAAAAAAACTGTAATTTCGTCCCGAAACAATCCAACATTAATAACCTCAACCCCCCACCACAACCAACCTAAATGGCAAGTATTAAAGAAAAAATCGCTTATGCATTGGGCGATGCCGCAGCAGGCGGCATTGTATGGAAAGTTATGTCCATCGCCTTCCCTCTGTTCTTCACCAATGTCTTTGGACTATCATTTGCCGATGCAGCAGTTCTCATGCTCGTGGCACGTATGTTCGATGTTGTAACCGACCCAATCATGGCAGACCGCACCCAATCACGCTGGGGCACTTATCGTCCATGGCTCATCTTTGGTTCAATTCCCTTTGGTCTCATCTTTGCGCTATTACTATATACTCCCGACCTTGGTCCTGTTGGCAAGCGCATCTATGCATATTCATTATATCTGCTGATGATGGCTGTATATACAATGGTCAATGTTCCGTATGGCTCACTACTTGGTGTAATGACTGACGACGACAATGAGAAAAACCAATTCTCTGCTTTTCGCATGATTGGTGCCTACGCCATGGGATTCGCCACATTACTCTCGTTCCCTTATCTTCAGAAATGGATCGGAGGTACAAACGCTCATCAGTATGCCATAACTGGTGTTGTACTTGGAGCCGCGGCTGCTATTATGACTATGATTTGTGGACTTCTTACCAAAGAACGCCTGAAACCTGTAAGAGCAGAGAAATTCTCATTCCGCCAGTTTGCCAATCTCTTTCACAATAAAGCTTGGCTCTACATGACAGCAATGGCTATATGCACCAATTTCTTCAATGGCTTCCGCTATGCTGTGGCAGGATACATGTTCGACTATTGCCTGCATGGCAGCGTGACTGTTGATGACCTTATAATTAACTTCACCGTCTTCATGGCTTTTGGCGAAGTGACATGTATGGTCTTTGGCGGTGTGGCCCCATGGTTTGCAAAGAAAGTTGGCTCGAAGCGTATGGCGTTCTTCTGGTCTGCTGTATTCTGCCTTTTCACATCTGTGGCGTTCTTCTTTATCCCAATGGATTCTGCCTACATCGGACTGATGATAGCCCTCGTAATCCTCACGTCTATGGGCATTGGAATATATTCACCACTACTTTGGTCTATGTATGCCGACGTTGCCGACTACCATACTAAGCACTTTGGAACATCTGCCACTGGACTTATATTCTCATCAGGTACAATGTCACAGAAATTTGGCACTGCCATCTCTGGCTCGCTCATAGCATTACTGCTTGGTTGGGCTGGTGCCAATATGATAACCGACGCTATGGGCAATACATCCATCGATCCTGCTTCTGTCACCAACTCTGTGCTGATAATGGTATGGTCGTTGTTCTCGCTGTTCCCTGCAGCCATTGCCTTGTTGCTCATGCTCTTGGCGTATAAATTCCCAATAAAGAAATAAACGAAACAATATGATACTGAAAGAACTGAAACAAGAGATGCACTCGCATCTCACCAACAATATTCTCCGTTTCTGGCTCGACCGCATGATCGATAATGATAATGGAGGTTTCTATGGCCGCATCGACGGCAACGACAATATAGTGGCTGACGCCGAGAAAGGTGCTATTCTTAACGCTCGCATCCTTTGGGCTTTTGCTGCTGCCTACCGTGTGATTGGCAATAAGGAATATCTTGATGCCGCCCTACGTGCCAAGGACTATATATTGAATCATTTCATCGACAAGCAATATGGCGGTGTCTACTGGAGTCTTAACGCCGACGGCACACCGAAGGATACCAAGAAACAGTCGTATGCCATTGGTTTCACCATCTACGGTATGTCCGAACTGGCACGTGCCACTGGCGACCGTGAGGCTCTCGAATGTGCTCTCAATCTCTACCATAGCATTGAAGAACATGCTTTCGATGCCAAGAACAATGGCTATATCGAGGCTCTCACACGCGACTGGCAGCCTATTGCCGACATGCGTTTGTCTGATAAGGACGAGAATGGCTCACGCACAATGAACACTCATCTGCATATCATCGAGCCTTACACCAATCTCTATCGTGCCTGCCCGTCGGCTGAACTTAAGGAGCGTCTTGTTAATCTTCTGCATATCTTCACCGACAAACTCCTCAACAAGCAGACTCACCACCTCGACCTTTTCTTTAACGACGAGTGGCAAGGCAAGCGCAACATTCAGAGTTTCGGTCATGACATCGAGGCTTCATGGCTTTTGCATGAGACTGCACTCATACTTGGCGACAAGGATATTCTCGAATGGATTGAGCCTGTAGTGAAGGATATTGCAGTGGCTGCCGACGAAGGTCTTCTGCCCGATGGCTCTATGATTATGAGCGTTGGACTGATTCAGGCAATACCGACCGCTCTTTGCAATGGTGGGTGCAATGTGAGAATGTCATTGGTCACGTTAACCTTTGGCAATACTTCGGCATCAACGACAACCTTGCCATTGCTGAGCGTTGCTGGGATTATATCAAGACCCATCTTGTTGACCACAAGAATGGTGAGTGGTACTGGAGCATCAACGAGGATGGCTCTGTCAACCACAACGACGACAAAGCTGGCTTCTGGAAATGTCCTTACCACAACACCCGCATGTGTCTGGAGATAATGGAGCGCATGTAAACAAAAAAACATGACAAAACAACAAGATGGCATAAAAATGTCATTTCTTGCAAATATTGTGGAAGCTATCTGTCAATAATCTCTGTACCTTTGCAAACGTAAATAGATAAGTAATAATGATTGGTAGTTTAGGTTTGTTCTTATTAGGTTTTACAGAAATCGGTTTGTTTAAGGTTAGCTTTCTTCAATAGGTAATGTAATAATTGATTGTAGTAGTTAGAAAAATCCCCGTCACTTATACAAGTGGCGGGGATTATTATTTTCTTCATAATGTGTATTGATTACAATTCACAACGCTTCATCTCTGCGTCTACCATGTTTGTGAGTTCCACAAACTGCTGCACGGAGAGTTGCTCTGGGCGCTTGGTCATGATGTCCTGAGCATAGAACTCAGCCGAAGCTGATGAACCGAATATTTGTCTTAACGACACTCTCAGCATCTTGCGACGCTGATTGAACACAGTCTTTACAACACGCTTGAACAATCGCTCGTCACAACCAAGGTCCATCACCTCGTTGCGTGTCATGCGTATCACGGCACTCTTCACCTTTGGAGGCGGATTAAACACTGTCTCGTCCACAGTAAAGAGATACTCCACATCATACCATGCCTGAATGAGCACCGACAGAATGCCGTAAGCCTTGTTACCCGGAGCCGACGCTATGCGAAGAGCCACCTCACGCTGAATCATGCCCGTACAGCAAGGAATGAGTTCCTTATAGTCGAGCATTTTGAAGAATATCTGCGACGAGATGTCGTAGGGATAGTTGCCAGTGAGCACAAACTGCTTGCCCTCGAATATATTGTTGAGGTCCATACGCAGGAAGTCCTCTCCGATAATATTCTCGCGCAATGTCGGAAACTTCTCGTTGAGATAAGCCACCGACTCCTTGTCTATCTCTACAGCCTTCACTGGTCGTGGCTTAGTCACGAGGAACTGTGTCATTACTCCCATACCAGGTCCTATCTCCAACACCGGAATGTCGGGACATGCGTCCACAGTGTCGGCTATTGCCTTTGCTATGCCAAGGTCGGTAAGGAAGTGTTGTCCGAGATTTTTCTTTGGTCTTACGGATTTTATCATTCGTTGTATTTTATTGTTTTGAGAATTTACTCTGCTGCCTCCTGGCGGTCGTCTACATTGTCACCCATTGTAGGAGCGAGTGTAGCCTCGAAATCAGTGATGCCGTTGTTTACGAGGATGTTGTACCACTGGATAAGCTTCTTGATGTCTGAATCGTGCACACGGTCGCGGTCGTATGAAGGAAGCACCTCTGCAAAGAAAGCGTGAAGCTCGTCAGCCGAGCACTTCTTGTAGTTGAGCGAGCACTCCTTCGACTGCTCCTTATCGCCAAGGCTCTTCAATACCTGCCACAATGGAATGTCCTCTGCGTCAGTATACATAGCAATATCAGCAAGCGATGTTACACGGTCTGAGGCAAATGCCGGCAGACGACGGTGTGTTGCGTCGATTGCTTCTACGATGAGGTTCATCTTACCGCGAGACACGAGCTTGTAGAGTCCCGGTTTTCCTGCTATTGAAAGAATTGTTTCCATTTTCTTTAATTATTAATTATTATTTATTAGTTATCTATTGTCTTTTTCTTATTTACATTGTGCTAACACTTGGTCTATCTGCTGGCTTAAGTCGCTCTTGCCATCGTTTGTTATCACGAAGTCGCAGCGTCTCTCTATTTCCTCCTGTGGCATCTGCACGTCTATCCATTCGGCTGCCTTTTCTTCCGTAATATGGTCGCGACTCATGATGCGTTGTATGCGCACGTCACGCGGAGCCACCACACACACCACTTTATCGAAACTAACCCTCTTGTGAAAGCCGCTCTCAAGGAGTATTGCCCTCTCAAGCCATTCCTTGCCCGACGCCAAGTAGTCGCGAGCCACAGCAGGATGTACCACATCATTGAGTGCCAGTTTGTTGGCCTCACTTGCAAGAAGAGACTCTGCTATAACACTTTTCTGCAACTGTCCGTCTTCCGTGCACACTTCTTTGCCTATCAGTCGGCTAAGCTCTTGCTGCAGTTCTACCGATGTGCGCATAAGTCGCTTGGCAGCAGCATCGCTATCATATACCTCGATGCCTCGCTCTGCAAGCAACCTGCACACATAGCTCTTGCCCGTACCTATGCCTCCAGTTATTGCTATCTTCATCTTATTGTCTACACCTTATTATATATATAAC
>ERZ1035048.520-NODE-520-length-11808-cov-4.369778_pt1 | contig 11808 bp, 10 predicted proteins | sample MGYA00520587_ERZ1035048 | MGnify/ENA primary metagenome ERZ1035048 (study PRJEB33766, sample SAMN09781693) | gut metagenome | biome: gut microbiome | host: Homo sapiens | place: Madagascar | study: EMG produced TPA metagenomics assembly of the PRJNA485056 data set... | reverse complement strand
GTTCAGGTGCAATGCCTAAGGACACTTCTACTGTTAAGGTGAACTACGAGGGACGTCTTATCGACGGCACAGTGTTCGACAGCAGCTACAAGCGCGGCGAGGCTGTTACCCTTCGTGCCAACCAGGTAATCAAGGGTTGGACAGAGGCTCTCGTTCACATGCCTGCAGGTTCTGTATGGGAAGTATACATTCCACAGGAACTCGCTTATGGCGACCGCGAGCAGGGTCAGATCAAGCCTTACTCTCCGCTGGTGTTCAAGATTGAGCTTATCAGCGTTGGTGGCAAATAATATTTAAAACCATAAGGGCGACCCCACAAAGGCCGCCCTGTTTTTTAGATAAAAATAAATAAGATGAAGAAAATTTTGATTCTCGCGCTTGCCGTATTCGCAACAACGGCATTCGCTGTCACCCCTGGAAAGAAAGAAAAGAAACAGAAGAAGAACGCTAAGACTGAGCAGGTGGCTCCAGTGCAGCTTACAAGTCAGAGCGACTCACTGAGCTACGCTGCTGGTATATTCACCACACGCGGACTCATGGACTATGTGAAGCAGCAGTTTGGTGTCGACTCTACCAACATGGCTTCGTTCGTAGAGGGATTGAAGGAGGGCATTGCCCGCCAGCACGACAAGCAGTTCACTGCTCACAACGCTGGTCTGCAGATTGCACAGATGCTTGAGACACGCATCTATCCCAACGTGAGCAATGATGTAAAGAACACCTCGCTCACCATCGACAGCATCACATTCAACCAGGGCTTCATCGCTGCCGTACTCGGCGACACAACCATTATGAAGCACGATGTTGCCAACAAGTATTTCGAGACCACCATGCAGGCTGCAAAGCATCAGGCTGAGGAGGCCTACAAGGCTGAGAACGAGGCTTGGCTGAAGCAGAACGCCACAAAGCCTGGCGTGAAGACCTTGCCTTCTGGTCTGCAGTACAAGGTTATCACTGAGGGCAAGGGTGCTGTTGCCGCTAAGGACGATGAGGTAACCGTGCGCTACGAGGGTCACACTATCGACGGCAAGGAATTCGACAGCAGCTACAAGCGCAATCCTAACACCACTTCATTCCGCCCCAACCAGGTGATCAAGGGTTGGACAGAGGCTCTCTGCATGATGCCTGAGGGCAGTAAGTGGGAGCTTTACATCCCGCAGGACATTGCCTACGGCTCACGCAAGGCTGGCCAGATCAAGCCTTACTCTACTCTTATATTCACTGTCGAGGTAGTGAAGGTTGAGAAGAAGGCCGAGAAGAAGGAGGAAGTGATAAAGGCTGAGAAGCTGACTCCAGCAAAGAAAATCACTAGGAAGAAGCCGGTGCGCCGTGCAGTGAAGAAATAACAAAGCTTCAAGTATAGTATAAAAAAAACAAGGTTTTCTATAGGATGTAGAGCAGATTCCGCTCCTTCTCCTACAGAAAACCTTGTTTTATTTGGTTTTATTTGTTTTGCCTCTACCTTTCTTTATTTCCAGTTCTTAAAAGGATTCTTAAGCAACTGCGAATTATAATATCTTCTATCGCCCGTCACCTCATCTCCTATAAAGTCGGGCTTGGCATACGATTCCTCCTCCGAGGCAAGTTCCACTTCAGCCACAACAAGTCCCTCGTTGTCGCCAAAGAACTCATCTACCTCAAACGTGTGTTTGCCATCAGGACTCTTAACGAGCCAACGACACTTGTCGATAACACCGCCACGGCACAGTTCAAAGAGATGCTGAGCCTCATCGTTGGTTATCTCCTTTTCAAACTCATAACGCGACAAGCCCTTGCAGTCGCTATGGCTCTTGATAGTAAGCCATGAGCGGTCGTCGCGTGTGCGAACTCTCACAGTAGCCGACTCACACGGCATATATCCCTGCTTTATATGGCTTGAAGAAAAGGCTGCCTCTTTCCAGGAGCAGCCTTTGCGTATCAAGAATTTGCGTTCTATTTCTAATCCACTCATTCTTTGTCAAATTAAGATTTATGCCTGAGTAGTAGCCCAGACACCGAATCCTACAGCGAGGACAATAAATCCCCAAAGGATCCACTCTACTACTTTCTTTCCTTTTTTCTCTTGTTCCTTTGCGTATCTTTCACGCTTGATTTTACTTTTCTGGCTCATAGTTATTCGTTTTTTAGGTTATTATATTTTTAATCCTCATCGTTCACTGGGAACTCCATAAGGTATGCCTTGATGAATCCGTCAATCTTGCCGTCCATCACTCCGTCAACGTCTGCAGTCTGATAACCAGTGCGGTGGTCCTTCACACGACGGTCGTCAAACACATAGCTGCGTATCTGGCTACCCCACTCTATCTTCTTCTTGCCAGCCTCTATCTTAGCCTGTGCCTCAAGGCGTTTCTTCATGGCACGGTCGTAGAGTTGTGACTTGAGGAGTCGCATGGCATTGTTGCGGTTTTCAAGCTGCTTACGGCTCTCGGTGTTCTCGATAAGGATTTCTTCTTCCTCGCCAGTGTCAGGGTCGGTATACTGATAGCGCAAGCGCACACCAGTCTCCACCTTATTAACATTCTGACCACCTGCTCCACCCGAGCGGAAGAGGTCCCAAGACACCTTCGACGGGTCGACATACACCTCAATAGTGTCATCAACAAGAGGCGAGACAAACACAGAGGCGAACGAAGTCATGCGCTTGCCTTGAGCATTGAATGGCGAGACACGCACCAAACGATGCACTCCATTCTCACTCTTCAGGTAGCCATAGGCATATTCGCCACCCTCAATCTCCATGGTGACACTCTTTATTCCAGCCTCATCACCTTCCTGAAGGTTGCTGATAGTCACCTTATGACCATGAGCCTCAGCCCAGCGCATATACATACGCATAAGCATCTGTGCCCAGTCCTGACTCTCTGTGCCGCCAGCACCCGAGTTTATCTTCAGCACACAGTCCATAGGGTCTTCCTTCTGGCGCAGCATGTTCATGAGTTCCAGATTCTCGATAGCCTTCAAAGCGTTGGCATAGTCGGCATCCACTTCCTCTTCGGTCACGAGTTCTTCCTTATGGTATTCGAAGGCAAGCTGCAGTTCGTCGGCGAGTCGGCGCACCTCCTCATAGCCTTTAATCCATTTCTCGATGCCCTTCACCTTCTTCATCTGCTCCTCGGCACGCTTAGGGTCCTCCCAAAAGTCAGGAGCCTGTGTGCGGAGCTGCTCTTCCTCAAATTCTACTTTCTTCTGGTCGATATTAAGATAATGCTTAAGAGCGTCTGTACGCTCAAGCACATCCTTAAGTTGGTCGGCTGTTATCATTGTGAGTTTTGAATTTTGAATTTTGATTTTTGAGTTATGCGCTTTGCGCATTTTGAGTTTTTGAATGTTGAATTGTGAATTCATAATTGAATAATTCCAAATGCGCAAAGCGCACAATTCAAAACTCAACATTCAAAACTCCTAACTCTTAATTCTCTTCGTACATTTTATCTATCTCCGCCTTGTAATTCTTGTAGATTACGGGGCGGCGTATCTTCAGCGTATTGGTCAGTTCGCCCGACTCCATTGAGAAGTGGTGGGCAATAAGTGTGAATCGCTTTATCTGCTCATAATGCGCAAGCTGCTGCTGCAGAGTCTGTATGCGGTCCATCATCATCTTGTGCACTTTTGGATTGGCGCAGAGGTCCTCGCGGGTATCATAGGCAATGCCATGATCCTTAGCCCACTCCTCCATAAGACGGAACTCGGGCACGATGAGGGCAGAAACAAACTTGCGCTCGTTTGCCACAACAGCCACCTGGTCAATAAACTTATCCACCAAGAGCAGCGACTCTATCATCTGCGGAGCTATATACTTGCCGTTGGAAGTCTTGAAGAGGTCCTTGATACGGTCGGTAAGGAACAACTCGCCATTCTTGATATAGCCAGCATCACCCGTGCGGAAGAATCCGTCCTCGGTGAATGCCTCCTTGTTAATGGCATCGCGCTTGTAATATCCAGGTGTGATAGTTGGGCCTTTGAGCAGAATCTCGTCATTCTCATCAATCTTCACTTCCAATCCGTTTATGGGTCTGCCCACCGAACCGATAGTATAAGGCATATCCTCGCGGTCGCACGACACAGTGGCAAGACTCTCGGTCAAGCCATATCCCACAATCATGTTTATACCTACAGAATGAGTGAAACGCTCAACCGCTGGCGACACCGTTGCTCCAGCTGTAGGGAACAAATGGGCATTCTCCAGACCTATCTGCTTGCGCACAAGACGAAGAACCATCTTGTCCATGAGCTTATATTCCATAGCAAGCAGTGGCGACGGACGCTTGCAGCGACTCTTGCAGTCGATGTTATAGCGTCTACCCACCTCGAGAGCATGACGGAACAGACTCTGCTTCATGGCACTTGAGCGGTCGATTTTGTCCTTAACTGCCTGATAAACCTTCTCCCAGAAGCGTGGCACCGACGACATACATGTAGGATGAGTCTCGCGCATCGACTGCTGAATCTCATGCGGGTCGGTGTTGATGATGAGATGCGCTCCTTTGGAGAACGAGAGATACGACCATCCACGCTCAAAGATATGAGTAATGGGAAGGAACTGAATGATGCGGTCTTTCTCTGTGACAGGCACAACCTCGTCGTTTGCTTTCAATGCCGCATTATACTGTCCATAGGTGAGCATCACTCCCTTAGAGTCGCCCGTAGTGCCTGATGTATAAAGTATATTGCAGAGATCTGTCTCGTTTGCTTCTTGATAAAGCTTCTCCACCTCACTCTGGCGAGGCAATCCCTCACCAAGCTTCAGGAAGTCGTCGAAGTAAAGGGCAGCAGGGTCGTGTGTGCTGATACGCACTGAACGGTCGAAGATGATGATACGCTCAAGCGAATGACACATTCCGAACACGCGGTGAGCCTTGTCATATTGTTCCTGCTCACCCACAAAGAGGAACTTAATCTGCGCGTCGTTGATCATAAACTGTATCTGCTGCTCCGATGCTGTGGCGTAGAATGGTATTGAAACCACACGTACACCATAGGCACCAAAGTCGGTAACGAGATACTGTATTGAGTTTTGCGAGAACACACCGATGGTTTCCTGCGGTTTTGCCCCCAGGTTGAGCAGCGCGTTGCTTGCCTGCTTTACGAGAAGCGCGAAACGGTTGTAGCTCATAGTTTTCCACGCCGAGCCTCCGAAGTCCTTATATGTAAAGGCCTCGCGCTCTCCATATTTCTCTGCCTGCTTTAGGGCAAGAACCGAAAGATGACATCTTGTTTGCATAATAGTCTTAGTTTTAAAGACAGTCTGAAAATCGGACCATCATTATATGAATATGCAAAAATACGCTAAAAAAGGCAAAAGGCAAAACAAAAAGGCAAAAAACATTGCTGTTGAGGCAAATTGCTGCCGTCACATAACTTTATGGCAAAAAAACAGCAAATTATTCGACTAATAACTGCATATTTCGTAATTTTGTACTCTTAAACGCAAGGGGGATTATCGCGTCTTGTCTAATGACCCGACCGAACATCCCACATTATATAATAGACAATGGAAAATAAAGATACAAAAAATGCCTTTGTGCGACAGGTTGCCGAGCAAAAATATGAATATGGCTTCACAACCGACGTGCACACCGACATCATAGAGAAAGGACTCAACGAGGACATCGTTAGGCTTATCTCGCAGAAGAAGGGAGAGCCTGACTGGATGCTTGAGTTCAGACTTAAGGCGTTCCGCTACTGGCAGACGCTAAAACAGCCCACTTGGGGACATGTCAACTTACCAGAAATCGACTATCAGGCGATTTCCTATTATGCCGATCCTCTCGCCAAGAAACCTGCTGACGAGAAGAAAGAGATTGACCCGGAGCTTATGAAGACATTCGACAAGCTTGGCATTCCTCTTGAGGAACGTCTGGCTCTGAGTGGTGTGGCTGTGGACGCCATCATGGACTCAGTGTCAGTAAAGACCACATTCAAGCAGCATCTTGCCGAGAAGGGTGTTATCTTCTGTTCTATAGGCGACGCTATCAAAGACCATCCCGACCTTGTGAAGGAGTATTTGGGAAGCGTGGTGCCTTACCGCGACAACTTCTATGCCGCCCTCAACAGTGCGGTGTTCAGCGACGGCTCGTTCGTTTACATTCCAAAGGGTGTGCGCTGTCCTATGGAACTTAGTTCCTACTTCCGCATCAATGCCCGTAACACCGGACAGTTTGAGCGTACTCTTATCATCGCCGACGACGATGCCTACGTGTCATATCTCGAAGGATGTACTGCCCCGATGCGCGATGAGAACCAGCTTCATGCTGCCATCGTGGAGATTGTCGTAAAGGATAATGCCGAGGTGAAGTACTCTACTGTACAGAACTGGTATCCTGGCGACGAGAATGGCAAGGGTGGTGTGTTCAACCTCGTAACAAAGCGCGGTGAGCTGCGTGGTGTCAACTCTAAACTCTCGTGGACTCAGGTGGAGACTGGCTCTGCTATCACATGGAAATATCCGTCATGTATCCTGCGTGGCGACGGCTCGCAAGCCGAGTTCTACTCGGTTGCCGTAACCAACAACTATCAGGAGGCAGACACTGGTACGAAGATGATTCACATGGGCAAGAACACCAAGTCGACTATCATCTCCAAGGGTATCTCTGCCGGACACAGCCAAAACTCTTATCGTGGACTTGTGCGTGCCACAAGCAATGCCGACAACGCACGCAACTATTCATCATGCGACTCTTTGTTGCTTGGCTCCGACTGTGGTGCACATACCTTCCCTTATATGGACATCCACAACGACACGGCTGTTGTAGAGCATGAGGCTACCACCTCTAAGATTTCAGAAGACCAGCTCTTCTACTGCAACCAGCGTGGCATCCCAACAGAGCAGGCTGTAGGACTCATCGTCAACGGCTATGCCAAGGATGTGCTCAACAAGCTGCCTATGGAGTTTGCTGTTGAGGCACAGAAGCTGCTGAGTGTATCGTTGGAGGGAACAGTAGGGTAAGAGTTTTGAATTTTGAGTTTTGAATTTTGAATTGTCGGCAAAGCCGATTTTGAATTAATCAATTTTGAATTAAGAGTTAATAAAACTCTACATTGCCGTCTGCAATAATTCAAAATTCAAAACTCAAAATCGGCTTTGCCGACAATTCAAAACTCAAAATTCAAAACTCAAAATTGCCAAAGGCAATAATTCAAAACTCAAAACTCAAAACTCAAAATTGCCAAAGGCAATAATTCAAAACTCAAAATTCAAAACTCAAAATTCGATTATATGCTTAGCAGAATTCTCTTGACCACCGCTCTCATTACAGCCCCCATATCTATGTCGGCAGCCAATGACGATGACGATATGGCGCGTCGCTGGGCTGTCATTGCAGGCATGAATATCTCATGTCCTACTACGGCAAGCCATGAGCAATCGCCGACGTATGTAGAGAAGGCAGGGGCGTTCGGTTCACCGATGGGCAATGTGATGTTGGAGTATTACCTTTCCAATGTCCACTTCTCGTTGGTAGGAGGCTACAATGCGGAGACTATTGAGTGGTTCAGCAGCGATGTTTCAGCCACAATGCGCAACATAGCACTCGGTGCACGCTACTATCCTCTCAGTTCTGCCTGCGCCATACAACCTTATGCCGCCCTCATGACCTACACCAATGTAGGCTCGCATAATGAGCGACACAGCATGGACTGTACAGGAACAGGCTACAGCTATAATCGCAATTATGACATTAGCTATCCACGGTTGAGCTTTGCCCCTTCCATTGGTATCGACTGTTACATCTTCTCGTCGCTTGCATTGGAGTTTCAATACGGTTTTCCGCTTGCCATCAACGGCAAGACTCGTGTCAGCTCTACCTATGCAGGACAGACAACAGCTTATAGCATGCGATCCAACATGCACCGCCATAACATTCAGATAGGACTGAAGGCCACATTCCCCTTCCGCTTCACATCAGACGATGGCAACAGTCTTTTCGACCTTATATATATGGCACTCGGCATATACGACCCCAACGACGAGCAACCTAAGGAGACAAAGAAGCAACGGCATAAGTCAAGCCTCAACCGGATGCTCAACTCTTATTAAGCAAAGAGTAAAAGGAGTAAAAAGGAATAAATACTCAAAACTCCATAACTCAACATCGGCTTTACCGATAATTCAAGAATCAAAAATAAAAAATCAAAACCCATAATATGTTAGAAGTAAAGAACCTTCATGCCACTATCGCTGGCAAGGAAATACTCCGAGGCATCAACCTCACAATCAACGACGGCGAGATACACGCCATCATGGGACCTAACGGTTCAGGAAAGTCTACTCTTAGTGCTGTGCTCACTGGCAATCCTCTCTATGAGGTTACCGATGGTGAGGCTTGGTTTAATGGCAAGAACATCCTTGAGATGAAGCCTGAGGACCGTGCCCACGAGGGACTCTTCCTCTCTTTCCAATATCCAGTAGAGATTCCTGGCGTGTCAATGACCAACTTCCTTAAGGCTGCTGTCAACGAGAAGCGCAAGTATCAGGGACTTCCTGAGCTTAAGGCAGGCGAATTTCTTAAGCTGATGAACGAGAAGCGCAAGATTGTAGAACTTGATTCCAAGTTTACACGCCGCTCTGTTAACGAGGGTTTCTCTGGTGGTGAGAAGAAGCGCAACGAGATATTCCAGATGGCTATGCTTGAGCCTAAGCTTGCCATTCTCGATGAGACCGACTCAGGTCTTGACGTTGATGCCATGCGCATTGTTGCCGATGGTGTGAACAAGATGCACACCCCCGAGACTTCAGCCATCGTCATCACCCACTATGAGCGTCTGCTCGATATGATCAAGCCTGATGTGGTGCATGTGCTCTACAAGGGACGCATCGTGAAGACCGCTGGACCTGAGCTTGCAAAAGAGATTGAGCAGAGAGGTTACGATTGGATTAAAGCAGAAGTTGAAGAATTTTGAGTTTTGAGTTTTGAATTTTGAATTATCGGCAAAGCCGATTTTGAATTATTCAATTTTGAGTTTTGAATTATTGATAAATTCAATAAATCATAATTCATAATTCAAAATTGCGACAACGTCGCAACAATTCAAAAATCAAAATTCAAAACTCAAAATTGCGACAACGTCGCAATAATTCAAAATTCAAAACTCAAAACTCAAAATTGCGACAGCATGTCGCAACAATTCAAAAATCAAAATTCAAAACTCAAAACTCATAATATGAATAGCGAAAAACAATATATCGATCTCTACCGCGAATGTCGTCAGCAGATATGCGACCATAGCGCAGACGCGCTCAATGCTGTGCGCGACGCTGCCTTTGCCGACTTCGAGCGAATGGGATTCCCCTCGCGCAAGGTGGAGAGATACAAATACACAACCATCGACAGTCTCTTTGAGCCTAACTATGGTTTGAACATCAACCGTATTGAGGTGCCGGTTGACCCTTACAAGGCATTCAAATGCGACGTGCCCAATCTGAGCACATCGCTCTACTTTATTGTGAACGACCAGTTCCGTTCCGCCTTGCAACCCAAGGAGAACTTGCCTGAGGGTGTCGTTGTCACCTCTCTTGCCGAATATGCAAAGGAGAACCCAGAGTTTGTGGCTAAGCACTATGCCCAACTTGCCAAGACCAATGAGGATGCCATCACGGCTCTCAACACCATGTTGGCACAGGACGGACTGCTTGTATACGTCAAGAAGAATGTCATTGTCGACAAGACAGTGCAGGTGATAAACATTCTGCGCTCTAATGTAGCACTTATGGTGAACCGCCGTGTGCTTATTGTCATGGAGGAAGGAGCAAGTGCTAAGTTCCTATTCTGCGACCATGCAGCCGACGACTTGCAGTTCCTCACAACCCAAGTTATCGAGGCTTACGTGGGAGCCAACGCCTCGCTTGACCTCTATTGCATGGAGGAGACCCACTACAAGAACACTCGCGTGTCTAACGTATATGTTGAGCAGCAGCGCGACTCCCGCTTCAACCACAACGTCATCACCCTTCACAACGGAGTCACACGCAACCGTCTTGACGTGCAACTCAAGGGTGAGGGAGCAGAGTGTTGGTGTAATGGCTGCGTGATAGCCGACAAGACTCAGCATGTAGACAACAATACACTCATCGACCATCAGGTGAGCCACTGCACAAGTCATGAGCTATATAAATATGTGCTTGACGATAAGTCTACCGGTGCCTTTGCTGGCAGAGTGCTTGTGCGTCACGGTGCACAGAAGACAATAAGCGAGGAAGTAAACCAGAACCTTTGCGCCACCAAGCAGGCACGTATGTACACTCAGCCTATGCTTGAGATATATGCCGACGACGTAAAGTGCTCTCACGGTTCCACTGTTGGTCAGCTCAATGATGCAGCCCTCTTCTATATGCGTCAGCGTGGCATCAGCGAGAAGGAAGCCAAGCTGTTGCTTGAGTTTGCCTTCATCAACGAGGTAATCGACAAGATACAGCTTGAGCCTCTGCGCGACCGTCTGCACTATCTTGTGGAGAAACGTTTCCGTGGTGAGCTGAGCAAATGCGAGGGATGCAAAATGTGTAAGTAAAAGAGAAATTTCTCACTTTTCACTCTTAATTTTTCACTTTTCACTTTTCCCTTAAAACATGTATGATATAAATAAAGTCCGCAGCGACTTCCCCATCCTTTCGCGCACTGTCTACGACCGTCCACTCGTATATCTCGACAATGCGGCTACTACACAGAAGCCGTTGTGCGTGCTCGACGCCATGCGCGAGGAATATCTCAACGCCAATGCCAATGTGCATCGTGGCGTACATTATCTGTCACAGCGTGCTACCGACCTTCATGAGGCGGCACGCGAGACAGTGCGTCGTTTCATCAATGCTCCTAAGGTAGAGGAGATTATATTCACTCGAGGCACAACAGAGAGCATCAACCTCGTGGTGTCTTCCTTCTGCGAAGGCTTCATGACCGAGGGCGACGAGGTTATCGTGTCGGTAATGGAGCATCACTCCAACATTGTGCCTTGGCAGCTACAGGCGGCTAAGCGTGGCATTGCCCTTAAGGTAATCCCTATGGACGACTCTGGCAAGCTCGACATGGAGGCCTACGAGCGTCTGTTCTCCGACAAGACCAAGATTGTGAGCATTGCCCATGTGAGCAACACGCTCGGCACAGTGAACCCCGTCAACGACATCATACGCATTGCCCATGAGCATGGAGTGCCGGTATTGGTGGATGGAGCACAGTCGACTCCTCACTTCGCTGTGGATGTTCAGGCAATGGATTGCGACTTCTTCGCTTTCTCTGGCCATAAGATATATGGTCCTACCGGCATTGGAGTGCTATATGGCAAGGAGGAATGGCTCGACCGTATGCCACCTTATCAGGGTGGTGGCGAGATGATAGAGAGTGTTAGCTTCGAGAAGACCACATTCGAGAAATTGCCATTCAAGTTTGAGGCAGGCACTCCCGACTATGTTGCCACCCACGGACTCGCTACAGCCATCGACTATGTGTCGTCTCTTGGCATGGACAATATTGCCCGTCATGAGCATGAGCTCACCGACTATTGCATGACTCAGTTGGCAGAGATTCCCGACATGCATCTTTATGGAACCACCGAGGGCAAGGATGCCGTTGTATCGTTCCTCGTTGGCAATATCCACCATCTCGACATGGGCACTCTGCTCGACCGTCTTGGCATTGCCGTTCGCACGGGTCATCATTGCGCCCAACCAGTGATGGATCGTCTTGGAGTTCAGGGTGTGGTACGTGTCTCGTTTGCCCTTTACAACACCAAGGAAGAAATCGACACACTCGTAGCTGGTGTGAAGCGCGTTAGCCAGATGTTCTAAAAACCCACTATCTATATAATATAAATAAGGTG
>ERZ1035048.510-NODE-510-length-11915-cov-8.537774_pt1 | contig 11915 bp, 7 predicted proteins | sample MGYA00520587_ERZ1035048 | MGnify/ENA primary metagenome ERZ1035048 (study PRJEB33766, sample SAMN09781693) | gut metagenome | biome: gut microbiome | host: Homo sapiens | place: Madagascar | study: EMG produced TPA metagenomics assembly of the PRJNA485056 data set... | reverse complement strand
CATCTTCTTCGTGCCTGCTGAAGCCCGATGGAGCAAGATTAGTGCTGCTGCCCACCTGCCTGAAATCGGTGTGGTGATAGATGATGCGCTGACTGCCATTGAGCGTGAAAACGAAAGACTGAAGGGTATTCTGCCTAAGAATTTCGCCCGTCAGGAGCTGGACAAGCGCCGCTTAGGTGATGTGGTGGATCTCTTTACGAACATAGAAATGCACGATGCTGGCGATGAGAAGGACCTCTTAGGCAGAACCTACGAATACTGCTTGCAGCAGTTTGCTTCCTTGGAGGGCAAGAATGGCGGCGAGTTCTATACGCCGTCCTGCATTGTGCGCACGCTGGTAGAAATCCTTGAACCTTACGAGGGCAGAGTCTATGACCCTTGCTGCGGAAGCGGTGGTATGTTTGTGCAGAGCGCCAAGTTTATCGAGCGCCACAAGGGAAACCTGCGCAAGATCAGTATCTACGGTCAGGAGGCAAACCCTGATACGTGGAAGATGGCGCACATGAACCTTGCCATCCGTGGCTTGGATGCGAACCTGGGCAATATCTTTGCCGACACATTCTATGATGACCAGCACCCTACGCTGAAGGCAGATTTCATTCTTGCCAATCCTCCTTTCAATCTCAGCGACTGGGGACAGAGTGCGCTTCAGGAAGATGTGCGCTGGCAGTATGGTTTGCCACCAGCTGGCAACGCCAACTTTGCGTGGATGCAGCACATGATTCACCATTTGGCTCCTAACGGAAAGATAGGTTTGGTGCTGGCGAATGGTGCGCTTTCGAGTCAGAGTGGCGGCGAGGGACAGATTCGCCAAGCCATCATCGAAGCCGACCTGGTAGAGGGAATCGTGGCTTTGCCTTCGCAGCTGTTCTACAGTACGGGTATTCCTGTAAGTCTTTGGTTTATCAGCCGCAACAAGGCGCAGAAGGGCAAGACCGTGTTTATCGATGCCCGCAACTTAGGCTCCATGGTGACTCGTAAATTGCGTGAGTTGATGCCAGATACGGATATTAAGAAAATCTCTGACACCTTCCATGCTTTCCAGCAGGGAACCTTAGAGGATGAAAAAGGCTTCTGTGCCGTATGCACCACCGAGCAGATTGCTGCTCAGGACTTCATCCTGACTCCGGGAAGATACGTAGGAATCGCCGAAGACGAAGGCGACGGAGTGCCTTTTGAGGAGAAAATGACGAATCTCACCGGTGAGCTGAAGCAACTGTTTGAGGAAAGCAAGAAGCAGGAAGAGGAGATCAGAATGCAGTTGAAAAAAATTGGATGGGAGGTGTAAAGTATGGAGTTTTTAAATGAATATTCTGGGCTTTTCTCTTTGTTGGCGGTAGTGGCTTCTATAGTCTCTATCGTGGTTTCTGTTATAATTTATCGTAAGCAGAAAAAACAGCAGCTGCAAGACTTGCAGGATGAATATGAGGCTATAGAAAGCAACTCTAAATTTCCGATGAGTATTGCTGAAAGGGAGTATTTTATCCATGAAAGTTATTTGCAAAAGAAATTAAGGAGGAAGTAGGATGGAGTGGAAAGAAGTTACACTTAGTGAATTAGGAACTATTGTTGGTGGAGCAACTCCGTCAACAAAAATAACGTCGTTCTATGATGGGAATATTCCATGGCTTACCCCAAAAGATTTATCAGTAAATGATAATAAGTATATTTTTAGAGGTGAAAGAAATATAACAGAGGAAGGATTCAAAAGTTGCTCATGCAAGATGCTGCCTAAAGGGAGTATTTTGTTTTCGTCCCGTGCTCCTATCGGATACGTAGCAATAGCTGCTAATGATATGTGTACTAATCAAGGCTTTAAAAGCGTAATTCCTAACGAAGAGACTGATAGTGAGTTTCTGTATTATCTTCTAAAATATAACAAAAATAATATTGCATCACAAGGTTCAGGTACAACATTCGCAGAAGTTTCTGGTAAAACCATGAAAGAAATTGAGGTGGTCGTGCCAAAAGAAAAAGACGACCAGCGCCGCATAGCCTCCATCCTTTCTTCTCTCGACCGTAAGATAGAGTTGAACAACAAGATCAATGCTGATTTGGAGGAGATGGCGCAGGCTATTTTCAAGAATTGGTTCGTTGACTTTGAGCCTTTCAAGGATGGTAAGTTCGTGGATAGTGAATTGGGAATGATTCCGGAAGGATGGAAAGTTGGAAGCTTGGGTGATTTTTGCAATGTTTTTACAGGCAAGAAAAATACTAATCAAGCGATAGAAAAAGGCTTATATCCGTTCTTTTCATGTGCTCCAGAGCCATTAGCTTCTAACGATGCAATATTTAATGGTAAAGCCATTATTATAGCAGGAAATGGGAGTTATACAGGAAGAACTTCGTTCTATAATGGAGGATTTGATTTGTACCAGCGTACATACGCTTGTACAATTAGAGAACAAGATAAAGAAAATCTTATGATATTCTTTTATCACATGATGAAACAGTTCTTTGAACCTACAAAAATGGGAGGAACAAGAGGGTCATCTATTCCTTATATTGTTATGGGTGACATTACTCAACAAAAATTCCCATATTCTGAGGATTGGTTGATACGATTCTCAAATATTGTGAATTCTATGATGGATAGGAAATTACGTATAGACAAGGAGAACTCCCGCCTCTCCACTCTCCGCGACACCCTTCTCCCTCGCCTCATGTCGGGCGAACTGGAAGTCCCGGAATAGCAATCTGGGAGGAACGGAAAGAAAAGATTAATAAACATAATAATAACAACAAATTATGGGAAACAGAAATAAAGACATTGAAAAATTATTCGAGCAAAAGAATTTGCTCGAGAGTAAGATTGAAATGATCAAACAGATCATTGCTGATTTGGAGAAACTGAAACAAGATGAATTCGTCTATTGTTTCGTAGATTTCAATCCTTACAAGGATGAGCGGTTGGTGGAAAGTGAATTGGGAATGATACCGGAAGGATGGAAAGTAGGAACCTTTGCCGACTTGCTGAAGGCATATAAGCAAAAGACCGAGAATATCAACCTCGACAAGGTATTGGAAACTTCTTACCAGTTCAGTCATTATGTTTATTATGCTTGGAAATCTAAATATGATCAGGGCATCACGAACGGATTTGAAAATGAACCTGTTTTGATTCCTGCTGAAGCAGATTTGAATTTTTATGAGGAACAAGCGGGGGTATGGCAGTCAATAAAGCTAAAAAAAGAAGCTGAACTCTCTGAACTTCTCAAGAAACGAAAAAAACTTCTCCTGATGTTGGAGCTACTTGAAAAAGCGACTCCGGAATAAGGAATAACGAGACGAAAATATAAAAATATAAGATAATGGCAGACGACAAGAAATTCACCGAAGACGCATACGAGCAAACGCTCATCGCCCTGTTCAGAGACGAACTGGGCTATGCGTATGAATGCGGGTACGATGTGGAGCGCGACATCAAGGAGCCTTTCTATCGTGCCGATTTGGTTGCCTCTATGCGACGACTCAATCCCGAACTGCCAGCCGATTTAATGGATGATGGAATCAAGAAAATCACAGACATTCATATCGGTACTTTAGAACAAAACAACGAGCAGTTTACCCTGTGGATGCAGAACGGCATGGAGGTGGGATATACTCAGGACGGAGAAGAACGGACGGTCCTGATGCGGCTCATCGACTTCGACCATCCTGAAAGAAACCTCTTCAAGGTAGTGAACCAATGGCGTGTGGAGGAATATAAGAGCAAGCGCTGCGACATGGTGGTGATGGTCAATGGATTGCCTCTCGTGGTGGTGGAACTGAAAAGCGCCACTTCCGAAGATGCTTCCATCGACGATGCTTTCAAGCAGATCAAAAACTATCAGCAGAGCGTGCCGAGCCTCTTCAGCTACAATGCTTTCAACGTGATCAGCGACATGAGCGAAACTCGTGCCGGAACCATCACTGCCAAGCAAGACCGCTACATGGAATGGAAAACCGTGGACGGGGCGTATGAGTCAACCCTCATGGCCGACTACCGTACTTTCTTCCTCGGAATGTTCCAGCAAGAAAGGTTGCTCGACATCCTGCAGAACTTCATCTGCTTCGACAAGAAAGAGGGCAAATACGCCAAGATTCTTACCGCCTACCATCAGTATTATGCCGTAGGCAAAGCCCTGCAAAGGACTCGCACGGCGGTGGAAGGCAACGGAAAAATCGGTGTGTTCTGGCACACGCAGGGTTCGGGCAAGAGCCTCTCCATGGTGTTCTATGCCCACCAGTTGGTGCAGCGACTGCCCGAAGTAACCATCGTAGTGGTGACCGACCGCAAAGACCTCGACAATCAGCTCTATGGTCAGTTCTGCCGCTGCAAGGACTTCCTCCGTCAGGAACCCGTGAACGCCCAGAGCCGTGAAGACTTAGGTCATCTGCTGCAGGGGCGCAAGAGTGGCGGCATCATCTTCACCACCATCCAGAAGTTTGATGAAGGCGATGAAGCACTCTCCACCCGTCGCAATATCATCGTGATGACCGACGAGGCGCACCGCTCGCAATACGGCGATGAGCACTGGGATGCCAAGAGTCTGACGATGAAGAAGGGATTCAGCCGGAAGATGAGAGAAGCCCTGCCAGGTGCCTCGTTTATCGGATTTACAGGTACGCCTATCAGCGACCGAGACCGAGATACGGAGGAGGTGTTCGGCAACTACATCGACGTATATGACATGAGTCAGGCAGTGGATGATGGAGCCACACGTCCCGTATTTTACGAGAGTAGGGTGGTCAACCTCAATCTGGACGAGGAGACGATGCAACTGCTGAATGATGAGTTTGACAAGTTGGAGGAAGATGGAGCCACAGAGGAACAGATCAGGAGGGCAAAGCAGGAGCATAGCCGACTGGAAGTAATCTTGGGCGAAGATGCCACCATCGACACCTTGGTAAAGGACATCATCCGGCACTACGAGGAAAACCGAGCGCAGATACTCACCGGTAAGGCCATGATCGTGGCACTCACCCGACCTATCGCCATCAAAATCTACCGCAAGATACTTGAACTTCGACCAGACTGGACGGAGAAAGTGAAAGTGGTGATGAGTGGTTCGAACAAAGACCCTGCCGACTGGCAACCGATTATAGGCAACGAAGCCTACAAGAAGGAGCTGGCACGCAAGTTCAAGGACAACGACGACCCGATGAAGATAGCCATCGTGAGAGATATGTGGCTGACGGGATTTGACGTTCCATCGCTTGCCACCATGTATGTGTATAAGCCGATGAGCGGCCACAACCTGATGCAAGCCATAGCCCGGGTGAACCGAGTGTTCCAGACCGAGGATGGCGAGAAGAAGGAAGGTGGACTGATCGTGGATTACGTAGGTATTGCGCAGGCATTGAAGAATGCTATGCAGCAGTACACCAACCGTGACCGCCGTCGCTTCGGAGACCCCGACATCGCCAAGACCGCCAAGGTGAAATGGAAGGAAGAGATGGAAATCTGCCGAGACCAGTTGCATGGTTTCGACTATTCCGGCTTCTTCGAGCAGGACAATGTGAAGCGGGCTTCAGCCATCACGGGCGGTGCCAACTTCCTGAGTTCTCCAGCCATGGTTCAGCGCAAGAAGGATTTCATGGAGCACAGTGCCCAGCTGCATAATGCCACCACCCTTTGCCGTTCGCTCCTCGATGAGCAGCAGAAAGCGGAGGTGTGCTATATGGATGCGCTGCGCGTGATGATGCTCAAATTAGCACAGAAGGGCAAGGTGAGCCGACATGAAATCAATGAGCGTATAGGCGAACTGCTGAGGCAGAGCGTGAAGAGCGACGGAGTGATCAATCTCTTCGGCGACCGCCAGATAGAGTTCTCGCTCTTCGACGAAGCTTTCATCAAGGAGGTGAAGAACATGAAGGAGCGCAATCTCGCTGTGGAATTGCTCACCAAACTGATGAAGGAGAAAATCAAGCAGCAGCAGAAAACCAACGTGATACAGAGCGACCTCTTCTCTGATATGCTCAGCCGGAGTCTCTCCAACTACCTGAAAGGCTTGCTCACCAACGAGGAAGTGATAGAGGAGTTGCTGAAGATGGCGCAGCAATTCAAGAAGGCAGAGGAAGAGGGCAACAGCTTAGGACTTTCGCCTGAAGAGAAGGCATTCTATGATGCACTCTCCACACCGGAAGGAGTCAGACAGGCTTACTCTGACGAGGAGTTTGTGGCGCTCACCAAGGAACTGACGGAGGTACTGCACCGCAACCGCACCATCGACTGGAACCGCAAAGAGTCGGCAAGAGCCAAGATGCGTGTGATGGTGAAGCGACTGCTCAAGAAGTATAAGTATCCGCCTGAGGGAGCAGAAAAGGCATTGGAAACCGTGATGCGGCAATGCGACCACTGGGCAGATCAGGAAGAAAATGTATTATAAACCCTTTAAAATTTTAGATTAAGAAACAGAAAGTAAAGAAAATAACAACATAATAATCCAATAGACGCTGAATAACTGCACTTCTACGGTATTCAGAACCTGCAAATTCAAGAAAAATCGACAAGAAGACGGTGACAGCAAGGCGTCCACTCCTCCACGGCGTGGGCAGTACTTGTTTGTACCTTGTCGAAGGCTCTTGCAGGTGCCAGAATACCGGTGCTTACAGGGACTCTCACGCCGCTTTTTGTAAATTAATTCATACTAAAAGCAATACAATGGCGATAGAACAACTACCCAAATACTATTGCGATTACAATGACCTTCTACAAATTAAAACTGAAGACGATTTGCTCGTAATGGACGAGGCGACAGGAGTGAGGAAATACATTCCTATTACCATAACTGATGTAAACCTATTTAAGAGAGAAATAGAAATTTTATGTAAGGAGATTCAACATGTTATAGACGACGCTAAATGGTTTGCCGTCAAGCATAATAGACTCACACACTATTTTTGTATTTATCAAACCTTGACTGAATATCTTACCGATTTTCTGGAAACCGTTCATTCACTCCATAAAAAAGTTTATATCTCGATTTATAAATGTTATGACGACGAGATCATGCAGATATTCACGGAGTCATTAGAACCTATTTTTCGTGAATTTCAGGTGATAGCCCGAAAGCATCTGAACTTCTTTCCGGATTTGGAGAACTATGAACAGATTCCTGATGCCGAGGAGATTTTCAATCAATGTGAGATGAACGAGAACCTGATAACCCCTGTTACTTTTTCTCTGTTTAAGCCCTGCCATGAAAACTATATTTCTATGGGCTTGACAATGTCTGTGAAGGAATGCCTGCGTTTGATGGACCAGATTAGTAAGGATGTTTTGTCAATCTATCAAACGAGACTAAAGCGCTCTCATCACGAGGGTTGCATCATCTATCGCCATATCAAACGAATGTTTGACGAGTCTTTTCTTTCCGAGCATCTTCATCATGTGGCAAGAGTTAAGAAGCACCACCTGGAGAGTAGAAGAATCGGTTATAACACGGAATCTCTGCGCAAGGTTTTGGATGATACCATGGGAGCTTATGGTAATTATAAATTGTGTGCTTACTGGAACGATAACTACATTCAGGATGAGGAGGATATGGAGGAATTTGTCTATATTCTTTCTAAGGAAAAGGCTTCTCCCCAGGAGTTTGAAAACCTGTTTAAGTATTTAGGTGAGTATAAGATGTGGGAGGATGAGATTGCTAAGGCTGATGAGTATGAGCGCCATGCCGATCCGTTCTTTGTGAACTGGGTAGATCCTGTGAAGTTGGAGAATAAATTGAAGTTCTGGATTAAGGGCAATATTGATACGCAGCAGAAATGGTATATAGTATGGTGTCTGATGAAATATACGTTCCACATGGTGCGTGATGATCAGGACAAAAATGCCTTTGCCGCCCGCATGAACCAGATGTTTCCTGATGCAGAAAAGAAATGTATCAGCGAATCTTTCAGAAAGATGGAAACGCAAATGAACCACAACAAGGACTTTATGCAATGGTATAAAGATTCAGATCCTGATTACAATACTGCTTTTGATCTTCACTTAAAATTGAAAGATGAAAAAGAATATAAGAGAGATTTCTGTTATGCATAAATAAAACCCCATATAAGCGATTCTCATGCCATGAGAGTCGCTTTTCTGTTTTTATACCTATATTTCCTCTATCATTTCCTCTATTTTTCCCAAGGGTTGGGAATTTCTTGGGAAAACAGATAGCGAATCTATAAGTATCACATTATCAGCGCTTTACGATAAGAAAAAGCATTAGGAAAAGAGACGTTTTTAAAAGCCTTTGGGAAAAATGGAGATTTCTAATGTTAAGGAATGTAATTTTGTCTTCGCTTTTTACTCGATTTTTCCCTTCAAACAGATTTTTCCCAAAAGGGGACCGATTTTTCCCAAAAACGTGGGTTTTTCGGGGAACCTTTGGGAAAACGATTGTTTCCCTCAGTTAGCTGCCGTATCTTTGCACCAGCTTTCAGCAAGATCGGAGCTGCTAACTAATGAGCCTTAAAAGGAAGGCGAGGTCTTGTTTCTTTTTATTATGGAAACAAAAATTATGCGAGTGGTGCAGCAGGGCGAGGCCTTCGCTGTGCAGAGTCAGAAAAGTGAGAACGGACAGATGATGAAGTGCAACATCGTTCTCCAAGAGATGGGCGGCAAGTATGAGAACCAGTACGCTGCGGCAATGTTGGGGAATGCGGCTCAGTGCAAATTCTATCCTGGCGATTTGGTGGCTGTTACGCTCCGCTTTACTACCCATGAGCACAATGGTCAGGTTTATCAGGATATTCTCGTTACGGACATTGAAAAGGCGTTTTTAAAGGTAAAAGGGTAAAAAAGTAAAAAGGACTTTTAAAGGTAAAAAGGTAAAAAAGTAAAAAGAGCTTCGCAGGGAGAAAGGCTGCGAGGGTTCTGGAACAAGTTATTAATCTGAGTTGGGACGGACGGAGGATTTTCTTAAGTAAAGCGCGCAACATTCCTGATGTTTCTCCTCGTAAATTTTCAATTCAGATATGAAGAAAGATAATTCTAAAAACAGCAACCAGCAGAATAATGGTTGCGAGCAGGTGCAACAAAATAACGGTTGCAATCATGTACAGTTGGGCGGTGTGGCTTTCTATGATGGAAGCAAGTGTTTTCTCTTTACTCCTGACCAGCAGGGCGTGAGAGAACAAGTGCCAGGGTTCCGCTCGCAGGGCGTTGCCCAGCAGTTGAGTGACGGCACATTCGATTTCGTTGCGAAAGCGAAGCCGCGTTCTCAGTCTAAACTCATCAAGAAATTGGCTCACGGACGTGTGAGCAAGACGAAGGACAATGCTGTGCAGCTCACCCTCAAAGTGTATAGTGACGAGGGGGTCAATATCGGCAAGGCACTCATCACGGAAGCAAGAGAGGCTGCTGATGCCGTAGTAGAGCTGCAGTTGAAGCAATAAGTTTGTTTATGCGATAAATATTTTTAAACATTGTAGAAACTAAATAAACATTGTAGAACTAAACATGAAGAACGAAACAGAATGAGCTGTTATTTAATTAAGGTGGAGAACGGGCACAAGGTTGCCCGTCCCATCACCTCGGAAGAGGAATATAAGCAGCTGCGTGGAAGCAAAGAGCAGAAGGCGAATTTGCGTCAGGCTCGTGCCGGAAGCGATGCTGCGAAACGCAGACTGGTGCAGTTTAATTATTCCGGGCATTATCCCAATGGTGTGGTGAAAGGCATGAAATTGCCAAGTTCGGCTTTCGGCTTTGATATGGATGAACCAGAGGCTTTTGCCAAGGCTGCTAAACTGCTGCTGAAGGAGCCGAGTAAATACGGACTTCTGATGTTGGAGAGGAGCGCAAGACAGGGCGGTCATGCGGTGTTTGAGCGTGAAAAGGGCAAGACCATCTTGGAGAACCAAGTGAGGATTGCTACAATGCTGGAGTGTGAAATGGATACGTCGGCGCACGACATCAACCGGGTTTATTTCACCACCACTTCGGATGATGAAGACTTGCTCTTCCTCTCTCCACGACTCTTTCAGGATGCTTATGACGAGGCTGCTGTGGCAGCTGAAGCAAAGGTTTTGGAGGATCGGGAGAGATTTGGAAAAGAGGAGTTGAATGAGGGTGCTCACAAGGCGAACAAGCATTATAAGCCTTGGAAAAATCCGATGCCAAATGCTTCTGCTACGATTTTAGGCGGAGATGCTTCTACTGGCTCTTCAGAGAAGAAAACAGGATCGACTGCTCCTGCAGCTTCTACAGGAAAGAATGAAGCTCCAAGCCCATCTGCTGGAACTCCTAAAGTTTCAGCCCCATCCGATCTCAAATATCTCGGAATTCCTTATTCCGACATCATCGCAAAATGGTGGCAGATGTATAATGATGGTCAGGAACCCGTGAAATCCAATCGCAATACGCTGACCTTCGAGCTTGCCGTTAATCTTCGTCATATCTGCGGTTTCGACCGCAATCTGATGGCTCAGGTGATTCCCTGCTACGATGGTTTCCCTGATCAGGAAAAGATGGCTTGCATCAACTCGGCACTCAGTGAGAAAATCACGCAAATGCCAAAACGTCTGAAAGACGTATTGTCTGCCATTCGACAAGAGAAACTGAACAAGAATGCGGCAACGGGAGCGACTGGAACGGATGAAGACGATGAAGCTTTCATCAATGCGCTGGATGAAGCTAATGCGCAGGACGACCAGTTCTATTATAATGCCCTGCCGAAACTGCCGCAAGGTATCAAGGAATCGGTTGATGCTGTGGGTCCAGCCCTCGCCATGCCTGTCATCTCTGCTATCTGCCCGGTCATCGGAATGCTTGCCACAGGTGTAAAGGTAAGCGTGCACGGCAAGATGAACTCGCTCAATCTCATCTCCTATATTGCAGGAGATTTCGCCTCAGGAAAGGGTAGTATTGACCCGATTATCAACACCTGGACGAAAGAATTGAAGGATATGGACAAGATGTATCTGCAGACGGAGGAGGACTGGAGAGTCAAGAAGCGTGCGGCAAAGAACAAGAAGGAGCAGCCTGAAGAACCGAAATTGCCTATCAGATGTCTGACGCTGAACAATACCGTGGCCAATCTCGCTGAACGTCTTGCCAACACCGAAGGCAAACACGCCTTCTCCTTCACTCCGGAAGCCGACACCGTGGCGCAGAAGTGGAAATCGGCCATGAGCGATTTCTCCGTGATGCTCCGTCAGGCTTACGACGGCACCAGCTATGAACGTGAGGCAAGAAGTGCTGAGGCGGTGAATGTGCATATCGAAAGGCTTCTGTGGAATGTGGTGATGTGCGGAACGCCTGATGCGCTCTATCGTGTAGTGAGCAACTACACGGATGGTTTTCAAAGCCGTATCGTAGTGGCTCGAACTCCCGACAATACCTTTACACCGCTCACGGAAAATCTCTATGTTCTGAAAGATCGACAGAAGGAACGCATCATCCAGATAGCCCATCTGCTGCCGCTGATGAACGGAGAAGTGGAGTTGCCCAAGTTGGAGGAAAGAGGTAGAGAATGGTTGGAGCTGATAAGACTGGAAACGATGAAGAATGACGACAAGGTGAAAGCTCGCCAGCGTTTCCGTATCTGCCCTACCACCATGAGGATGATGACCTGCCTGATGCTCTGCAAAGTGGCTGAGATATTGATTCATAAACATGGATTGAATGGAGCAGAAAAGAAGTTGAAGGAGCATCCCAACTTGTGGAAAGAGATGATCGTAAGAACGCAGACACCAGCGATGCTTTCTGTTTTCGACACCTTAGCCGACTATCAGTTGGAGAATGCTCTCTACTTCTTCCGTCAGCGCATAGAGGATGCTTTTTCTTCCAAAAACTACAACGGACAGGCTTCTTTAGAGCGGTCCAAACGTGGAAAGAATGATTCTATTTTTGAGCGATTGGATCCTAACTTCACCTTTGAGCAGGAATTGCAACAAAGCATTGCTGTGAAAGGGGCGAATGTGACTCGTGAGACGGCAAG
>ERZ1035048.507-NODE-507-length-11957-cov-5.610234_pt1 | contig 11957 bp, 14 predicted proteins | sample MGYA00520587_ERZ1035048 | MGnify/ENA primary metagenome ERZ1035048 (study PRJEB33766, sample SAMN09781693) | gut metagenome | biome: gut microbiome | host: Homo sapiens | place: Madagascar | study: EMG produced TPA metagenomics assembly of the PRJNA485056 data set... | reverse complement strand
GCCAAAGACCACCCGAACATTCCTGAGCTATCATCACCCTTTTGTGTAAAATACCATGCTGCAGAAGTTCCTGCACATAGGGCAATAAATGCAGTCATCAAGATGGTCGCACCAATGGCAGAGAATTTCTTATGGTCTGTCTGGCACTTTTCCAATATCGGGAGTTCTGCTCCAGATATATTCCATAATAGTTTCTGAAACCAATTATTCATATATACTTTTCTTTTTCTTTTCTAATTTACAAAATGTTTTGCATCTTTGTTGTATTAACAATGTTATCAACCAATAGGTAACACTCGCCATTAGTACAATGGAACAGGGAAGTAACCAATTAGTATATGTGTTAAAAAGGAATAGACAATCTGAACCATATTTCCCAAACAAGCCCCATTGCTGTTCTACATATATATATAAACATATGGGTGACAACGCATACAAGTACAATACATATCCAATAATGGAGAGTATTACATAATCGTCTTTGCTGCCTTTCTTCAACATTGTCGGAATATACTTATATAAACAATAAGACATACCTATGTAAGCAATAGCTGCACTAAATGCCCATAGGACTTGAAGATTTCTATTACTCTTGATACAAACAACAATGTCCATACATATAACCAAGCATCCCATAACAATCATAATTATTATGGCATCAGATACTTGACGATAAAATGTAGGCAAGAGATATAAAGCGGATTTATTCCTTTTCATCTTTTTACGAACATTTTTGTGATGGCGGAGCCAAATGACTTTATTTTGTACTTCAGATTAAAGCGAGTTATATCTTCCAATGGCGTTATTGTCATCCATTCGTCTATTTTGGACTTTTCCATGCTGTTTAATATGAAAGACAAATCAACATTGCATGATGGAAGTTCAATCTTGGAGATTGCGTCTGCAAACTTAACATCAACTTTGGGTAGAGCTCTTACTCCAACAGTGACAACAGCTTCTTCCTTGGAAATCATATTTACTGCTTCAAGTCTGTATTCTGTTGTTCTTGATGGAGCGATTTCATACCTATTAAGGCTTGACACTTCTCTTGAAACTGGAAATAATGTAACTCTGTCGGCATTTTCCACATTCCAAGTCAAGACTACCTTGTCTGATTCTACAACATAATCCTTGTCTGCCTTAAACGAGTTTATCTTTACTGGAAGCATCACGTGAACATCTATAGATTGTTCATCGTAGAATTTTTCGTCTTCTGCAAAGCATACTAACATGTATGTTATATCCTTGTCTGGTCGATGCTTAAAGTAATCTTTATGTGTTACATCTATCTCTTCACTTCCATATCTTAATACAGCTCTTGCAAAATTGCGTATGCTCCATTTCAGTTTTATTTCCTGATTGGACGATATGCTTCGTTGTGATGATGAGAAAGAAGTTATAGAAGGAAGAGAATGTGGCGATAGTCTTAATGATTTTGATGCTTTATCATAATCGTTCTCTGCAGATATTGTTAAAGTTATTGCGCTATCAACTGTAATCTCAAAGTCCGACATAGATGTTACGTCAACATCATTAATCATCACAATATTGGCATTATTCACTTCCCAATCTATATGTACAACGCTTCCTTTCCAATACTTGCCTTCCCTAACCTTAAAACTTTTTATTTCTGGAGATAAAGAACCACCAGTTATTGTAGCTTTTGGGAATTCATACCGACAATGCCTACAGAATTTCGCTGGAGCAGGATTATCTGTATGGCATTTAGGACATTGTTTTGTATTTAATGCTGATGAACTCATATGTTACTTGTTCGAAATATGAATTAGAACTATTTTTATTAAAGACCTTATCTTGTATCGTATTTTAATTTTTCTTGTTTATACTCAGAATAAGGCTTAGGACATTTTTTATATCTCCAATATGGTTCTTTTCTTTCTATAATAGAAAAATCTTTTTTACAGAGACATTGATCGTTGTACAATATCTCAACACAATATCTTCCGCTGTCCCAAAAACCAATATGGTCTTCCCCAAAAGAAGCTAACTGAATTTCTTTGATTCCACTTTCCCAAACATCCACTTCTTCCTCATTTGAAATTCCTTTTGGACTATTATATGTTTCTTTCAGACGAAGGTGTTTTTCTTCGTATGTCCAATTTGATATCTTGTAATATCTCGTTTTCAATTTATAACTACCTTTTTCCATTACAGCAACAGTTATTCGTGGAATTATTTTTGTAAGTTCGTTTTCATATAATGTATCACCAAACTCACAACTATTGCTTTTTAATTCAATTTTTAGTATTTCAAAAGGCTTATATGTTGCTATAGAAGATCTGATATCCTCTTGTCTGTCCAATTCTGATGTTAGATATTTATTCTTATTATTAGTGGAGTAGCATTTACCTATACAAAATACAATGATCAATAATAGTGTCAAATTATACCCCCATAACAAAAATTTCTTCCTCTGTAATCCTTTGTGTTGTATAACCGTGCTATCTATTTTTTCGGGATTTGGAGATATTGTAGTATTCAGTTGCTTTTGTAACTTGTCTATTTCTTTTTGATAATCTGCGATTTTGTCCGAATACGTTTTCTTTTCATTTTTATAAGCTTCATTTAAAATATGTATTGCCTTTCCTACTTCACTATTTATTTCTATAGATGAAGTGTTAGACAATATATTTCCACAATGCCTACAGTAATTAGCTTCTATAGGATTCTCGGTATTACATTTAGGACATTTCGTCATTACTACAGAGTATAAAAATAGAATTTACATTTGTTACTATAACAGATTTTATATGTTACAAATAAAAAAGTTATATGTATAGCAAGGTGTAAGCTCAGTAAACAAGTTCAATAAATTTATGGGTTGATGAAATAAATGGCACACTTACATCAAAGTATTTATTCGAAATTCCATATCCTGTTTTTGTTTTGAAACTACCATCTTCAAATATATTATCAGAATCCCATGTTACATCCATTATAATCCATCTAGAGTTAGCAAGGGCTAAAGTAATAATATGGTTAGGTTTTTTACTTAAATTTGTCTTATCCTCCCACCCTCCATCCGTATCTATATGTAAAGTATAGCATAATAATCCAACAGAAGGAATACCTGATGCTCTCAATAAAGCGGTGGCTAAATTAGAATAACCACTACAAACTCCCTTTCTGGCAACAAGGATACCTAGACCACTTTTGTCCATTTGAATGTATTTATTATTCTGCAAAGAATCTTTATCATAATATATATGAGAAGCGACCCAATCATGGATAGCTTTAATTTTATTGTATGTAAAAAAAAGACCTTCTGTAATCTGTTTGGCTAATCTTTGAATTTGTATATCATTGCATTGGTAGTTCTCTGTATGTCTCAAACAATTCATAACAAATAAACTATTACGAGGAATTTTATTTAGAAATATTCCATTACTTGCAAATATTGGAGAAAGATGAAATGAAAGTATGTTATCATTAGATGAAATAATAATCTCGTCTTTACCAATATATGAATAATAGTATTTTGTATTATTCTGTCTTAGATATATCAATAAAGAATACTCATTTGATGGTAAAGGTGTAGGGTTATACAATATATTGTTTGAAAACGAAAACATTTTTTTTGAAAACTCTTCTCCTTTAGAATTTACCAACAATAACATAATATCAGATAGGTTATTGGTGACTGCAAAACCACCAATAAAAATATTTGTATTATGCTGTATTTCAATATAAAATGGTTTGGGTGACTCTGAAATATTAAAGGTATACATTATAATATTATTCGTTTTGTTCCACAATGAATACAATAAAGATCTCCTTTCTCAAATTGCGTTCCACAATTTATACAGAATCGGCTATATTTTTTTTCTTGAATTGAAAGCAATATTTCATTTTTAAAGAAACATTCTTCGTCATCACAACACTCTCCTAAATATGTTTGCTCAAATATGGCATCGTCTTTAGAACGCATACAACGGGGACAATGTGTAGCCCCGGTTCCTTTTCCAAATTCGAACCCATGCTTTTTTTGTTGGCCAAATTCCATTTTAAATGGCTATTTTTTTTGTCCAAAAGAAAACTTCGGTTTGTTCTTTTCTCCAAATTTAAACTTATGCTTTTCTTTTTCTATTTCGATTGCATTGTTTATATAATCGTAGAAAGGACAATTAGGGTTGTCACAATTCTGCATCGTCTTGAGGTGTTCCCTCAAAGCCTCTTCTTTTTTACGCATACAACATGTGCATCGATTTGGCCCACTACCATGTTCTATCCTCATACTCCTTTATTCTATGTTTTAGCGTATTTACTTAGTATTGTTTTTGTAAATATTATTTTTATTAATTATTTCTTTTGTGTTATCACTTGATGAAGAGACTAATGTATCCATAAAACTGCAAATATAAAAAATATTAACAAAAATAGAGATTGCCAAAGATATAATGACAATCAAAAAGAGTCTATTCCTCTTAAAAAAAATACGATACACCCTTTTGCTAATACTTTGATAAAATGTAGTGTCTGAAACAATAGAAGAACATATCTTCTTTAATTCATTTATAGAATTGCTAACGTTTTCAGATTCAATTTTTCTTTCTTCTAAAGAATTTATGCACCATTTTTTTAGATCTTTAACTTCAGAGTTAAGAGATACTATAGAAGATTCTATTTTTTCAAAGTTTTCTTTTATGGGTCCTATGCAAAAAAGTATTTTTTTTATTTCTTCTGCACACAAACAGATCTGAGAATCTATCTCATTTTTAATGTCTTTTAATGTGAATTTTTCTTCAATTCCTATATCGCATTTTCTTTGCTCAATAATAGAATAAGACTCATTTACAAGTGTATTCAACTCTTGTACCCGATCCTTTAATCTCTCGATGTTTTTTCTTAAATCATCAACATCCAATCCATTTGTTTCTGTTAGTTTCTTAAAAGAAATTGACTGAGCCTGAGAAGATAATTGAGAATTTGTTTCTTGAAGTTCTTTAAAACTCACTTTTTTTTTTTCAATTGAATCTTGGTGAGAATTACATATTGTGTTATACAAAAATCTTTCTAATCTGTTATTTTCAATACTTCGTTGAACTTTAACCCCCCATATGTCTATTTCTGTTTGAATCCCATCTACTAATTTGTATGCAAGATATTGATTCTTTATATTGTCCACAACAATACCCAACTGATGAGCACATTTAAAGTAAGTTCTCAAAGTATTGCTATCTGTTCCCGAATAAAAAACTCCAAAACCTGGATGAGAATGAATCCAAACAATTGGTAACACTTTGTGATCCTCACAATATTTTGAATGCCTTGCACTATCTTCATATGAAAATTCACATGTTACATTAGAGGAATTTCCCGTTGCATGAAGAAAATTTGTAGCTACCACAATTTTTTTTCTGGGGTTATTGGGATTATGTAGATAATACCCAACGATCAATCCTGTTGCTTCATTATGTGAATTTTTATATACTTCATTTGCGAAAGAAACAAATGCGTTCATTGCATCTTCGAACACAAAACAAGTGAAGTCATCTTTCATGTTTTCAAACTCTGACGAGAAAATCTTCAAGATCGTTTCTATCTGCTTTCTATTTTTATTTTCATGCTGAGAATTAGTATCAATGGGATACAAAGAATCTACAAGCTCTTGTGTAAGAGCTTGAGATTCAATATTATTAATTTTTCCGAATTGCATATTTTAGTCACATTTTAGATAAACATTATAGAATCTAACTTCTTTTCCATCAACAACACAACAATTCAATATATCATTATATGGAACTCCTACTTTGAAGATGCAAAAGTCAAGAAATTTACTATCTGTATTTGATGTTATTTCATGTGGAACGAAAACAGTATCGGATGAGTATTCAATCATATGCTCATAATCACTATGATTTTCACGGCATTCTGCACACCATCTTTCCTCATTCCACACCTCACTCTTCCGTTTATTTATTTCTATTGTTCTGCCACAAATATGGCACCTATTGGAAATAATGAAATCTTCTGGTAATTCAAGCATTACACAAGTTTTGAATTTTTCTTCAAGTGCTGACAGTACATCTCTTATTGTTGAAGTCTTTTTTACAGATAATTCTAAAAGATTAAATTCTTCATCATGAATTGTACATTTGGGATTTCTTGTGTAGTTACAAATCATGGTTGAATATGTCTTACCAAAATATAGAAGCATCTTGTTTTTTATACTTTCTATACCATCAAGATATTTTATCAACTCTGTAGCCACCAATACACCTGCCATTCCTGCAGATATTTGAATCGTTGGAATTTTACTCAGATTAGTGTCCTTAACTTTGTAACCAGAGCAAGAATTTCGTTTCTCATCAAAATTACCAAAACCTATTTCTTCTCTCAAACATACAGGAAAAGTTCCATTCATTTTGGGGAATTTCCCATCGTTGGAAGGAAGTTTTTCTATAACAGTTCCATCTTGTTGTGTCATTGTTCCTTCTGGAGCAAAAAAACAGATATCAACATCATATCCGCTAAAGCCCATCTCAAAAAATGGAGTTTTAGTTAGTACACACATATCATTGATATAGGCTCTACACTTCTGTGTATCAACGCAACATATCACAATATCGTGTTCTACAAACAAACCTTTTCCGAAATCCGTTATTAAATTGCCGTGTAAACCTACAATTTCTGGATTATCGTGTAGGGCCATTTCCTTTAGTCGCTCAGCAGCAACAAGAGATTTGGACTTTCCTATATCTTCTTTTCGGAACAGAGTAGTCCTTGAAAGATTGGAATCTTCAACGTGATCAAAATCTACTATTGTTAGATGACCAAATCCCATCAATAGTAAATTTTTTAAAACTTCATTTCCTCCAGCACCAACACCAACTACAAGAATTTTTATATTCTTGATAAGCTCCGCAGTGTTTGGAGAAATTATCATATTCTGTCTTGCAAAATAATCCATATTTATTCAACTGTTTTTGAACCAAAAGAGAATGTTGATTTCTTTATTGGTTCCATTTTCTTCTGACCAAATCCAAATGTTGGCTTCTTCGATTCTACTACCTCATTCGTTTTAACACCAAATCCAAATGAAGGTTTCTTTGGCTCTTCCTGCTGAACAGAGCCAAAAGTTGGCTCATCTAATAGTTTGAATGGCCAATCTATTTGGTTGTTAGGTTGCATATTTCTTTCGTATTTCCAAAAGCGAAAAGCATCACTGTTCAGATGTCTATGTTCGTCTTCATCTTCGCAAGCCATCATGAATTTTTCTTGATTGAAAAGACAACCTAGAGATATTACAAAATACCAAATACCAAAGCCCTGGTTTGCAACACCCCATGCGGTTCCAGTACACACCCATCCTGGGCTGACATGATTGTTAAAAGGTACCGAACCTGTTGGGAAATTACCACCATTCCCTTCAATTTCTACGCCCAAAGAAGATTCTGAATCCATTAGTATTTCTTCTGGAGTGTCAAACAGGAATGAGGCAGACCAATCTTTCTTTAGTTGTCCTTCTCCAACATACATAGGCATTGTGTATGTTACTTTGAAACAATTTGGATATAGAGAATCTGAAGGATTTTCAGACACGGACTTATATTCTCCACCAGATATTCTTTCCTTGTAAAATATCTTTATTATATTTTTTACGTTAGGATGACGATTAAGACGCTGGAGCAATTCAAACTCTTTGCGAAGTCTTGTTTCATATATTTTACTCATAATTTTTATATTGTTACTTGATAAAAGATTTTATGCTCCCTCTGGCTTTGCGACTATAGTTACAACTTGACCGTCTGTAATGCCAAGAGAACTCAATGTAGCTGTCTCTGTGATAGGTTGGTTGTTTGGACCAATAATTCTATACTTCTTGCCTTCCTCAACAGGAACCATACCCGAAGATGCAAGTTGAGACAACAACTCCTCATTAGTCACTTGATCTAACTCCAAATCATTCACAGGGATTGTCTCACCTGTGTTGCCAATCTTGAGAGTTAACTCTGCTGCACCCTCTGGCTTTGCAACAATAGTTACAGTTTGACCATCAGTAATGCCAAGAGAACTCAAAGTCGCTGTCTCTGTGATAGGTTGGTTGTTTGGACCAATAATTCTATACTTCTTGCCTTCCTCAACAGGAACCATTCCCGAAGATGCAAGTTGAGACAACAACTCTTCATTAGTCACTTGATCTAATTCCAAATCATTCACAGGGATTGTTTCACCTGTGTTACCAATCTTGAGAGTTAACTCAGCAGCACCCTCTGGCTTTGCAACAATAGTTACAGTCTGACCGTCAGTAATGCCAAGAGAGCTCAAAGTCGCTGTCTCTGTGATAGGTTGATTGTTTGGGCCTATGATTCTGTATTTCTTGCCTTCCTCAACAGGAACCATTCCCGAAGATGCAAGTTGAGACAACAACTCCTCATTAGTCACTTGATCTAATTCCAAGTCATTCACAGGGATTGTCTCACCTGTGTTGCCAATCTTTAATGTTAATTCTGCCATAAAGTCTTAATTTTATTGTTTGTATTTTATTAAATGTTTATAAAACTGCGCCATTAGGTTTAGCAACAATTCTAATAGTATCTCCGTCACAAAATTTTTACAACTTTTAGGTCTATATTATAGACAGGAAAGATTTCTCCTGTATAACCAATTTTTAGAGCCAAAGATGCCATTATAACTTATTTTTGAGGCAAGCCAAATGTAAAATTGGATTTTGTGCCAGTTCCAAATGAAATACTTTTTATTCCTTCTGCAAGAAGATGAGCATATTCTCCTCCATATATCCAATTCAACAACTCTGCAGCTCTCATCACCGTCCATGGATGTGAATCATCAGCTATAGAAATAGTTTTGATAATCTTATTCATACCATCAAAATCCAATTGTTTGAAATCCTTAGCTTGCTGTATGAAGGTTTGGTATTTCATATCATTGAATTGTTTGATTGGCATACCCGCCATTTTCATGAAAGCGCGAATGGCTGCGTCTTTGTTTTGGCAGCACAATAGTCCTGCTCTATCTGCGGTAAACTCTGACATTCTATCCCAATAGAAAAGGGCAAATTGTACCGGAGCTGCAGCAAGGCTACCGAATGGAATCATGCTGATGATAATGTTGATAACTTGTGCCATCATGTGATAGAGCATGTGGTTACTTTTCACGTGACCAAGTTCATGACCGATGACAAACATAATTTCTTCATCGTCGCAAAGGTCTATTAAACCAGAATTGAGCACGATGATAGGATTCTCTGCACCAACAGTACAAGCATTGATATTATAGCCCCATTCTATGTATAGTTCTGGAATCTTCTTGATGTCAAGTATTTGACACGCATATTCCAAATATTCATAGATTTTAGGATAACTGTCCTTTGTGACACGCAAATGGCTACCAGTGTATTGAACCGTATAGACACGTTCAACCATGTTTTTGGTGATGAACTTGCCTACAAGATCCAAGCCTGGTGTCGATTCAAGAGCCGACAATGCCTTTTGGTCAAAAGGATGCTCATACGAGGTGTGATCCAAACCTGTTAATATTTTCTTGTTTCTAATCATAAATTGATTATTTTGTAGTTGCGTATTTCAACAATTCCTCATATCTCGTAAACAAAAGAGGATGGTCTTCTCCTGTCTCCTTATATTGATGGAAAACATCTCGTTCTTCTATCATCCCTAATTTCAGAAACAGATTTCTGACAACTTTTATGTCTTGACAGCACAAGAATCCAGCTCTATCAGCGTTAAATTCTGAGCGACGACACCAACGTTTCAATGGTACTTCTATCGTGTCTAAAACAATAGGACCAAGAACTTCAGATTTGTCTGTCATACTATTTAGGAGACCATTTACAGTATGTCCGACCAAATTTCCTTGTTGGTGATGTCCTAGTTCATGTCCAAAAATGAATTTCATTTCATCTGTCGTAAGGGATGATGCAAATCTTCTGCTGACAAGTATCATCTTACAACCCTTAATCTCAACACTAAGTGCATTAATACCTCTCAACTTAGTTGTTACATAGACTATAGGGATTTCTTTAATACCTAATATGCTGCAACATGAGGTGTAAATTAGATATAAAGAAGGATAAGAAGAACGTGAAAGTTCTGTTGCAGTATTTTGAATGTCCTCTATTTGTCTTGCATAGGATTTATCAGCAATTGTTTTCAGACAACTCTTGACTAACTTGTTTTCTATAATGTTGCCAAGGTAATTGTCTTCCTTTACTGTATATTTTGCATTTGTTTCTACAGATTTTGTAGGGACTCCTTTTGGATTTTTCGTTTTTTCAACTGCATAACATCCTGCCGACGAGTTGGCAAACTGGTCGGCAAAATCCTTTACTTTTGTATATACAGTATTGAAATCCATTATCAGAAACCTAATTCTTCAATCAACGCTTCCATTCGTTGATTAAAATTTCCTCTTTCAGTATTTATCGTGCCTTTTTGAAAAGAAGGATTGATGTTTGAAGGGGCAAAGGCAGCAGCACTAAGTGCTATGTCGTGAAATGATGTCTGCTGTTTGTTATTGCAAGAACAATCGTTGTACTCTTCTATGTCGCCCACTTCCAATTCATAGTCTTCATCCATCATCATCATTACAGATTCCAACTCTTGTGGATATTCCGCAAGATACTGACGCACAACATTTCTTTCTTCTGTCGAAACATTTCCTTCAGCGTATGCTGCTAATAGTTCGTTTGAAATTTTCATGTTCAGTTCGTTTTAATATAGTTTGATGATGATTTCTTTCAATCTGTCCTTCGCCCTTTGGGTACGTACATCAACATAACCTGATGTTGGAACGACAAGATTTCCTTTGTTATCGTACTTTTTGACACCATGCTTCTCCCACGCTTTTGTCAACAATTCAGCAATTTCCTTGCTATTGTAACCTTGGAGACGTTTAAGAATGACAAACTTTTGATCTGGATCTTTGAGCATCCCAATAGCTTCAAGCAACATTATCTTTTTTTGTAGTTGCTCATAATCCTCAACTCCGTTGTCAGGAAGTTGGACAGGTGTTCTGTCTTCATCATCATCTATAGAGATGGAATTCTGAATTTTTCCTATCAGATATGGTTTGATTTCCAAAAAACGATTGTTTGCAGTTCTGCCTAGCCAAGGTCCGAAATTACATCTCCACTCAAAAGTTCGAAGTTTGTTCCAATCTTGATTTTTTCCTTTCAGATAATCAAAGAGATCGCCAAGGCAATCATCGTACCATGAAAGATTCTTATCGAATATTTTTCGATAAAGTTTGAAAAGAAGAGGGTCGTAGCGATTATAGAGAAGATAGGCTGCAGCTTCTTCATTATATGGCACGGTGATTATTTTTTCAACAATCTCCTTGTCGCTTTCTTCTTTATAATTATTGTGGATGGTCAGTTCCATAATTATTGTCCATTTGTGAGTGTTTTTAAAAACGCACTTGGTACATAAGCCGTTACAACTGTCACCAAGTCTTCTACAACCACTCCTACTCTCTGTTGTCCTTGCCATCTTGCAACTCTTCCTATCACTCCCTTAAACGCTCCATCAATAACCTTTACCAGCTGTCCTTTCTCGAACTTTGGTACTTCGACTAAAGACACAATGGTATTGTCCGCATCGGCAGCACAGATGATCTTCAAACTTTCCATCTGATAGTCGGGAACTATCAATGGAATTTTCTCTATTCTGCGCCCAACGTGGACGTGACGATAATAAAAACGGAGGAAAGGGAGGTTTACGTTGTCGTAAACAAAAGATTTGAGTTGTTCTTCGGTGCCGTAGGCGAAGAAGATGTTTGGTAAACGAGACTCTGTAACAACTTTGCGCTTACCTTTTATAAGTTTTACTACATTTGTAGTAGGATAAAAAGCCGTGATGCCTTTGGTGATCATGTAGTCGTATGCCTTTTTCTCTCTACCGTATGTGGTACGTAAGGCATACCAATGAGGAAAGTCTTCCTCTTTTTGCGCTTTAGGC
>ERZ1035048.506-NODE-506-length-11979-cov-18.776333_pt1 | contig 11979 bp, 8 predicted proteins | sample MGYA00520587_ERZ1035048 | MGnify/ENA primary metagenome ERZ1035048 (study PRJEB33766, sample SAMN09781693) | gut metagenome | biome: gut microbiome | host: Homo sapiens | place: Madagascar | study: EMG produced TPA metagenomics assembly of the PRJNA485056 data set... | reverse complement strand
CAAAGTCTATCCTAAAGATCCAAATGACAATGGCAGAAACTTTATGTAGAAAGCTATTTTTCTACAGGAATCATTAAAATTCTCTTTATATCATTAAAATTTTAGATTCTAAAAACGCAATTTTTACCCCTTACTTATTAGCTCTAATCTCTATTAGAACATACGTTTATCTATGAGACATTGTGGTAAAATCGAGTATGTAGTTCTCTATGAATTAATGTTACTTTAAAGTCTGCTTTAAGACTTAAATGTTATGTCTAAAGTTATCTTAGAGAATTTTTGTAAAGTAACGCAATGAAAAGTAACGCCATATTCTTTAAAGGTACTTGACAGGTACGGTACGATAGAGAATGTACAAAGTTTTTTAGTTATGTTTATTCCTTAAAAGAGAAATAATCTTAAAACAGTAAACATAAAGCAAAGTTTTTTAGGAGCGATACTGTGGCAATGAAGCTAGCTATTTACGGTTATGATACTGATATTGGTAAACTTGTGATTGAAACCATTGAAGAACAGGATCTCTCTTTAGGCGACGTTTTCCCATTATCACCATTGACTGGTGAATATGATGCCGTTCAGATTAAAGGGCAAAACTACTTTGTTCAGCCAGTTGAAGAGTTTGATTTTTCAAAAGCTGATGTAGCTTTATTTCTAACTACTCAGGATGAGTCTCAGCACTGGATCAATGCAGCAAGAGAGAAAGGCTGTATCGTTATTGATGACAGCCATTTATTCAATGGTGATGATAAGACTGTAACTATCGTACCTGAAATCAATCCTTTTGATATTAAAAAGGCAATTGAAAACAGACTGGTTATTCCTGCTTTAGCGCCATCTGTACAGCTGTGTCTTGCTTTATCTGTTCTTCATGATGAGTACGGCATTGCAAGAGCTACTGTAACCTCAATGGAATCTGTTTCAGAATTTGGTCGTTTAGGTACTGAAACTTTAGCTCATGAGTCAACCTTATTGTTAAACGGTATGGCAGCAGAGCATCAGGGATTTCCAGCTCAATTAGCATTCAATCTGCATACCAGAATGGGACTGCTTGAGGATAATGGATATTCGGACCATGAAAATGCTATCAGTAACGAAGTATCAAGAATTTTAGGCCGTTTCGAGCGTGGTTTTGATATTACCTGCATTCAGGTTCCTGTATTCTACGGTCACACTATGGTAGTTAATGTTGATCTTGAGGATAAGGCTACATTAGAAGAGGTTAAACAGGCTTTTGATGCTTCAGAGTATGTAACTGTAGCCTCAGAGGATGATGTTTTATCTCCTGTAGCAGATATTATCAATGAGAGAACCGTAATGCTTACAAGATTAAAGCAGGATAAACCTGGCTCAAAATCTTACAGCTTTGTGATCATGATGGATAACACCAGAAGAGGCGAAGCTATTTCTTGTGTTGAAATTGCAAAATTGATTGCAAAATCTCTCTAATCTGTAAAATGTGCACACTTTATGCATAACTTTTCCAAAAATGGGATCTGACCTTATTTTGGCAGATCTTATTTTGAGTAAAATAATGCATAAAAATAGGGGTTGTTAGTTATGCACGCTTACAAAAAAGCACTTTTATCTGTAGCTTTATCTTTTTTATTACCTTTTTCGGCAATGTCAGCTGATGAAGATGGTACTTTTACTATCACTATTCAAGGTCCTGAAGTTGAGGATACTGTTCCTCAAGTACAGCCTGTACAACCAGCTATTAGAGCTCCTGTAAGACGTGCAGCTCCTAGACAAAACAGACAAGCTACTGTAAATGCAACTGCAACCAGAGCACCATCGGCTACAGCAACAAGACAACCTCAGACTGAAAGCAATGCAACTTCTGTTCAGCAGACCCCAGCTAGGACCTATAGCGTTGCATCAGGTGATACCATCTGGTCTGTAGCCCACCGCTACTTACCTCTGGATAGAAGTGTTAATGAATTCCAGATTGTAGCCTCAATTTACAGACATAATCGTGGCGCATTCGGTCGTGGTAACGTCAACAACCTTTTAAGAACTACTATTACTATTCCTCCTGTATCTGAAATTGCACGAGAAACAACCGATACAGGTTCAAGACTTTTAGCTCAGGGCAGTATGACTTTACCTCCTTTAGGTAATGCTCCTGCTACTGTAAATACTCAGGCAACCTTAAACAACACAGCAACTCCTGCTCCTGCAACACAAGCTTCAAAGCCAATGCAGTCACTGTCTGATAACGATATTCCTCAGTACACCGCCACCGAGACTAAGATTAAAAAGTTACAGGAAGAAGCGGTTAAAAAAGATTTATCCGTAGCAATGCCAGAGAATACCCGTGGCGCTGATCTTGATAAAAGTCAGGTTACAGAAGAGACCGTACCAAACGGTAATAATGAGGGCAGTGCAGACAATAACAAAAAGGCAGAAGCTGCTAAAGCAATGAGTGCTGATCTTGCAGCTGCTGCTGTAGATGCTCAATCTATCAGGATCATGCTCGATGGCAATAAGAAAGCTATTGATGAGAAAACTAAAGTCTTAGAGCAGCAGTTAGCTGAAGCTATGGACAGAATGAAGAAAACATCTGCTGCTACTGCTAAAACAGCTGCAGACAGTGTTTCTACATTAGCTTCTCAGTATGACAATATTATTTCAGGTCTTCAGCAAGACATTATCGAGATTAAAGGTAATATTTCAAAACTCTCTCAGGACAATGACAGAATGAGAGAAATGTTACTTGCTAATGATGAGAAGATTGAGGATATGCAGCTGCAGCTGTCTCAATTCTCAGTAAGTACACCTACCTCTGTAGTTGATCTTGATAAGCCTGTCATGATGATCTTATTCGGTGCTGGCTTATTAGCTTTAGTACTGATGATTGTCTTCTTAATTATCAAGTTAAAGTCTCGTGCTAGCGCTAAGATGACCGATGACTTTGATGTTGAGGATGATTACTCATCAGATGATACCTTATTATCAGATGAGAACGGTTCTATCGATCTTGAAGCTCCCGTATCTGGCGATGAAGAGCCAGATACCACGGATATTCCTCAAAGAGAACTGGACAAGAACAATAATTCTATAAATTCACCATCTGATTCAGCATCAGATGTTGAAGCTGCTTTAAATGAGAAAAAGCAGGCTGACGCTGAAGAATCAGCTTCAAATGCTACAGAAATTCCTGATAACAGTGCAACAGCAGATAACACTGGTGCTGATGCAACTGCAACTGAAAAAGATCCTGCTCAAGAGGCTTGGGATAATGCAGCAACAACTAACTCATCTGATGAGATAAAAGATGACAAGGATGTAATGGATGAGTGGTCTAAAGCTCTAGATGAGCAGACTGGTTCGGAGCAGAACGTTGATCTTGATAAAGATGAGAATAAAGATCCTTCACAAGATGATATGGCATCAGCTTGGGAAGCTGCTTTAAACGAACAGGAAAACTCTGAAAAGAAAGATGATGATAAAGCTAAGTCTGATGATGAGGCTATGGCTGATGCCTGGAGCGCAGCTTTAAATGAGCAAAAAGAAGCTGAAGAAAAAACTGAAGACAAAGCTAATGGTTCTAAATCTGAAGAAGAAGCTATGGCTGACGCCTGGAGCGCAGCTTTAAATGAGCAAAAAGAAGCTGAAGAAAAGACTAAAGATAAAGCTAATGCTTCTAAATCTGAAGAAGAGACTATGGCTGATGCCTGGAGCGCTGCTTTAAATGAGCAAAAAGAAGCTGAAGAAAAGACTGAAGATAAAGCCAATGCTCCTAAATCTGAAGAAGATCCTGTAGCAGATGCAACAGCACAAGAGTCTGTAACCGAGAAAACATCTTCAAAGGAAAATAGGGAGGCTGAAGATACCGCCCCAAAGTCTGAAGAAGAAGCGATCACAGAGGCCATGAATAAGGCTTATGAAAATGCTGATAGTGCAAAAGAAAGTGAAACTTCAGATGTAGCAACTGATGTAAGAGACAATGCAGACATTGATTCAATTGTAGATGATGCTGATAAAGAGACTGTGGCAGAACAGGAAAATACTGCAGAGAGTACACCTTCAGATGAGACTGAATCAAAAGAAGAATCACCAGCAACAGACGACATCCTTGCAGATGATGTAAAAGTTGAAGATGTCAGTGAAGATGAACTGTTAAATCACCTAAAAGATAACTCAGATAAGATTTTAGAAGAAAATCACATAGATCCTGAGACTTTAGATATTAAAGCTGAATCTTCACAAGCTGAAATATCTGATAACGTTGATGCAGATGCATCAGATGTTGCAGATCCTCTTGATGCTTCAAATAAGACAGAAGATGCTGCAGAGCCTTCAAAGGAAGAGCCAGTTTCATCAGAAGATCCTCAAGAGCAACTCTCAGGTGAAGAAAAAGCATTCTTAGAGTCAATGTCTGATAATAATTCAGACAATACTGAAGATGAAAAAGCTGAAACTGATGCAGAATTTGAAAACAATGCCCGTAAAGAAGACAATATTCCTGAAGCAGATGCTGAAGAGATCTCTGATGATGAAGTCCCTAAAAACAATTCTGTAGGAAAGAATGTTGATGAGGTCTTAAATGATGATCTTAATTTAGAAGATCTCCTAATTGGTAATGACAATGTTGTTGATGCTCCAGAAGAGGCAGAGTCTCCTGAAGAAATAGCAGATGGTGTGGAAACATTTGATGCTATTCCTGAAGATGAAGAGAAGCAAAAATCAGAACACACTATCGATGAAGATGCAGTGCCTCATACAGATGCTGTAGAACCTGAAAATGCAGAGACTGTAGATGCTGCACCTGTTGATACTGATGAGGCTGATTACCTCGATAATGAAGCTGTAGAGCCTGAATTTGAAGTGCCAGAGCAGGATGATTCTTTTGATGAAACTCCTGTAGAAGAAGCTACGGTTACATCAGCAGACGAAGATACTGCTGACACCACAAATGTTGCTAAGAGCGAAAATGATGACACTAATGATATTGGTGATATTCAGGATAAGTCAGAGCAGGCTATCTTTAATCCAGATCCACATGATGACAACAGCAAAGATGAAAATGGCGTTGTATCCTGGGCAGTTCCTGATGACGACTTCGATATTGTAGGTAAAGGCAAAGATCCTAGTGCTACAACAGCTTCTGATACTGTTGAAGATACTCCTCAAAATGAGGACAATCTATCAGATAATTTAGAAGAGACTATAGAGCAAGCTGATGTAGCAACTGATGCAAATGAAGGTGCTCTTGAGAGTAAAGAGAATGATTCTCCTGCTGAAAATATCGAATCTTCAGAGTCTCAAGCAGAAGATGCAAAAGCTTTAGATGATCTGGAGCAAAGATTGAGTGCATCAAAAGCTCAATATGACTCAGGTGCTGATGAGGATATTATGAACATGCTAAGTGGCGGTGTTCATGACGATTTACCTCATGATAACGAAAAAGCCTTCACAGATGATGAGATTGCTTCTATGATGAGTTCAGCAAATGCAGTTGATCCTAAGAGTATCCCTGAGGACGATTTAGCATTGGATGAACCTGTTGAAGATAAATCATCAGCTCCTGATGATACTGAAGAGCATTCTTTAGAGAATGTAGCAGATACCATCGGTCCTATTTCTTCACAGAGTGACGATGTAGCAGATGACAACAATTTAGATAATGCTGAAAATACAGATGACTATGAAGGTTTAAATGCGAAACAGCATCAGTACTATGTTGATGAATTAAACTTGGCTAGACTGTATTTTGAGACTGGCGATACAGAAGAAGCTTTAAAGATCATAGATGATGTGAAGGAACACGGAAGCTCAGATCTTATAGAGGAAGCTTCAAAGATTATAGAAACATATGGCAACTAAAGAACAGTTAATTGGTCTTGATGACAGTAAATTAGTAAATATTAAAGATGATCCTAGACGCATGAGTGTGCTCATGTGTGACAGGGAAGCTGCAAAGGCATTACCTGATTTATTCTCAGATGCCTTTGATAAAGGTTTTGAACTGCGTATAGCTTCTGCATACAGAAGCTTTTATAAGCAGTTTAAAATCTTTGATGACAAGTTCAAAGGAAAAAGACCTGTCTTAGATGAAAATGAAAATCCTATGGATATCAGCTCATTAAGTGATGAGCAGAAGGTTTTAGAAATCATAAGATATTCAGCAATTCCTGGTTTTTCCCGTCATCATTTTGGTACTGATTTTGATATCTATGCTGTAAACCTCTTACCTGAGGGTAAACAGTTAGAACTTACCGCAAGAGAATATCAAAAGGGTAATTACTTCTACAAATTAGGTCAGTATCTTTCTCAAAACCTCAATAAATTCGGTTTTAAACGTCCTTTTAACGGAAAAGGCACTATTGCCTATGAACCTTGGCATATTTCTTTTTCAAAAAAAGCTGATGAGTGCATAGATGCTTTCCCTGTTGATTTTGCACTTGAGTATCTTAGCTCTTTTAATGAACCATGGGTAAAGTATGCAGTCTCTTATGCTAAAGAACACTATAAGGAGCTTTTAGCTAAATGAGTGAGATTTTAAATACTCTTATCATAGGTTCAGGTCCAGCCGGCTATACTGCTGCCATCTATGCCTGTAGAGCCCAATTAGAGCCGGTTTTAGTCTGTGGCTCTGAGGTCGGTGGACAGCTTACAACCACACCTGAAATTGAAAACTGGCCATCACGTTTTGATGCTCCTGACGGTTTTTCTCTCATGCAGGATATGTCAAAGCATGCAGAAAAACTCGGCACAAAGTTTATTTATGATGAAGTTGTAAAAACTGACTTTTCAAAAAATGTAAAAGAAGTTTATCTCTCATCAGGTGCTGTTTTAAAAGCAATAACAGTGATTATTGCAACAGGCGCAAAAGCAAAATATTTAGGTTTAGAGTCTGAAACTAAATATAAGGGCAAGGGCGTATCTGCCTGTGCAACCTGTGATGGCTTTTTCTTTAGAGGTAAAGAAGTTGCTGTTGTAGGTGGAGGATCAGCTGCTTTCATTGAAGCTTTGTATTTAGCTAACCTGTGCTCAAAAGTTTATTTAATTCACAGAAGAGCAGAGTTTAGAGCAGAGAAAGTTCTAGTCGACAGATTAAGAAAACTCGAGATTGAAGGTAAGGTTGAGTTTGTCTTAAATGCCAACATCAAAGAGATCTTAGGCGATGGTAATCTTGTAAATGGTGTCAGGGTGGAGAGTAATGGACAGAATAGAACTATTCCTCTTTCAGGAGTCTTCATGGCAATAGGTCATGAACCTTCAACTAAGCCATTTGCAGGACAGATTGAACTTTATGATGACGGTACTGTAAAAACTGGTTTTACCTCAGAGACCTCAACCTCAGTACCAGGTGTCTTTGCAGCAGGTGACTGTGCCGACAGAGTTTATCGTCAGGCCATTACCTCGGCAGGACAGGGGTGTAAGGCAGCCTTAGATGCAGAGAAATATCTGCAGAGTAAACTATGATCCAAGATCTGTTTCCTCATAAGTTTTATAACGAGTTCTCTTTAAAAAGAGACGCTCAAGATAATGATGAAGTCTTCGTCTTTGACGGTAATAATGTATTAGTTTCAGGTGATGGAGAGAACTCTCCATTATCTTTACCCAAAGCATCATCATTCAATCAGAACGAACTTACCTATCTTTTTAAGATTGATGATAGAGCTTATTTCTTATATACAGGTGAGAATTGTCCATATCTTGATGGCTTTTCTTATATGACCAAAAGAGTCTTACGCTCTGACAATCCTCGTACTGTATGTTTTGCAGGTTTTACCGCTTATCAATTGTTTCAATGGTACAAGGTTAATAAGTTCTGCGGTTTTTGTGGCTGCAGAACAGAGCACTCTAAAACAGAGCGAGCTTTAGTATGTCCTCATTGTGGTAACACCATTTACCCTAAGATTGCTCCTGCGGTAATTGTAGCTGTAACTGATGGCGATAATATTGTAGTTACTCAATATAAAGATAGACCATACAGAGGCGTAGCTTTGATTGCAGGTTTTTGTGAAATAGGTGAAACACCAGAGCAGACTTGCGCTCGTGAGGTCGCAGAGGAAGTTGGCCTTAAGATTAAAAACTTGAGGTACTATGGCTCTCAACCATGGGGAATTGATAGTAATCTGCTGCTAGGCTATGTAGCTGAAGTTGACGGCTCACGTACGATTGTGCGTGATGAGAATGAATTAGCTCAAGCTTTATGGAAAAAACGCGAGGAGCTTGAAATTGCTGATCCCGTAATTTCTCTTACTAAGACCATGATTAAAGCCTTTAAAGAGCATGTCTTCTAATCAATTTTAGTTTGTCTGTAAAGAAAATTAGGCTCTAAAAGCCTAACTTCATATCTTATCTGAACAGATCGTTTAAAGTCTTAACATAAACCTCATGAAGCTTGTCTAATGAATCTAATTCAACAGATTCATTTACTTTATGAATTAAGTTTGATACAGGTCCAAATTCAACTACTTTAGTGCCTAATGGAGCTACAAAGCGACCATCTGAGGTGCCACCTGCTGTAGATAACAAAGCTTTGTTACCTGTAACTTCAACTATTGATTTTTCAAGAGAATCTAAAAGTTCACCGCCTTTAGTAATAAATGGTTCACCGTTTAGAACATATCTAATCTCACAGTTAAGCTCTAACTCTCTTATGATTTTTTCTACCTCAATTGAGATCTTGTCTTTTGATAAGGCATCATTAAATCTCCAGTTGCACATAATATAGCAACTGCCAGGTACTACGTTTTCAGCACCGGTACCGCACTTAATGTTAGTTACCTGAAATGAGCTTGGAGGGAAGAATTTTGAACCTTCATCCCACTTTTTAGAGGATAATCGAGAGATTAAAGCTCCAGCATGATGAGCAGCATTGTCGCATCTGTCTGGATAGGCTACATGTCCCTGAATTCCGTTTACAGTGATATGAGCGGTAAGCGAACCTCGTCTGCCGTTTTTAATGGTGTCGCCAAAAGTATTAGAGCAAGATGGCTCGCCTACAAGGCAGTAATCAGGAATGAGGTTCTTCTTTTTTAGGTACTCAACTACAAAAGGGGTACCACCTTTAGCATCTCCTTCTTCGTTAGAGGTCAAAAGAATACCTACAGTGCCTTTGTGATGAGGATTGTGTTCTACAAAGCTTACTAGAGCTTCGGTCATAGCAGCATCAGATCCTTTCATGTCCTGTGATCCTCTGCCATGTAAAACACCTTTATCATCTATTAAGGCTTCAAATGGAGGCACTGCCCAGGCACTTTCATCACCAGGACTTACGACATCTGTGTGACCTAAAAATAAAAAGAAAGGGGAACCTTCACCATGGAGAGCTAAAAGATTTTCAGTGCCACTGTCTTTTAAAGTTAAGCACTTGAAGTTAACATTCTCAAGTCTTGCTCTTACTAAATCCTGACAACCAAGATCGTTTGGAGAAATTGAAGGCTTTTGAATTAAAGAGACCGCCAAAGAGGCGGTCTTAGATAATAGTTTAGTCATCTTCAGTTGGATACTGTAAGAAAAGTTTACGTTCTAGTCTTAAGAATTTATAAGCAGTAGCACTCTTCTCTTCAACGTTGAGTGCATCAAACCTGCCATAACGTACATCTGTAAGCAGAGCAATGTCGTCATCAGTCAGAGTTTTTGAAGCCTCTAAATACTGACCTAAGAACTGATTTGCTAAAAGTTCATCCCAAGGATATACAGTAGAGATTGAACGTAAGGTAAACATTGATAACATATCTACACTTACAATACATTTTTTCTCTAAGGTCTTTAAGAAATCTTTATAGTTCAGAGAATTGCCTGCAAAATCATAAAAATCTGTAGTAGGACCAATAGCTCCATTCTCATAGCTGATTGAAGCTTTTCCGTCTTCATGAACTCTTAAGAATTCAGGTTTTACTTCACTGTCTTTAGTGTAGTCGCAGATTAGCTTGCGCATCTTATCTGAGCATAAGATTAAAGGCTTTTTGCTCATTAAAGAGAGTATTTCTACAACGTTTGCCATGCCGTTCTTCTCTTCAGAATCTTCAACCTTGACGCAAAGTGTAGCAAATACCTCTTTTACAGGAGGTCTAATAACTTTATGAGCATCTGGTGGGCATTCTGGGTGGTAACGTTCTGGCATTGACATATAGCAAAACTCCTTTTAATTAAATTCAATGTCAAAAGTTTAACATTATTTGCTGGTTTTCGCTATTTTTGAGGATAAAAGTTCGGTCAACTGCATTTACTTCCAAGTGATTATAAAAGTCTGCACTAGATAATTACAAAGTAACCACGTTTAATGTAATAAACGTAATGATAAGTTTCGTCGCAATTGCATGCAGTTTATTTGCTAGAATTAAGCCTCTAGAGTAGCAAACTCAAAACAAACTTTATGTGTTTTCATTGAATTGAAAGGTATTCATAAATGTTAATGACTCAATATATGTCGCTTTTAATGGCCAATTCTCCATATAACTTGATTTTCTTCATGGTAGTGCCAATGGTAATAGCAGAGACTATTGCTATTACTGAAATAGTTCTTCTCTTTAGCTCAAAACCATTACTAAAAGTGCATAGTTTAAATTCTATCTGCACTTTTATCTCAGGCATTGTGATGCTTGTTTTAGTTTTTTTATTTATAAAAGGGTTGGTCCTTCCTGCAAATGAACAAAATCTTTGGAAAGGCTGGATAGATTATGCTTCAGCTCTTTTATTTATGGCAGCTGTAATTCCTTTAGTGTTAATGTCTTTACTGCAGGTAAATCTGATTTTTAGAAAAGCAAACAAGCGTACTAAGATGGCTGTAAAGATCGTGCTTTTGAGCATTTATCTTGTAACCTCACATGCTGCCATGGTCTTTGGTATGCTAGATCCTGCCTTAGGCATGACTGATACACCAAAAGTAATAGAAACTTTAAATATGCGCCATATGTCGATGAATATGGAACATGACTCAATGAGCATGAATTCAATGCCTCATGATTTATCAAAATCTGATGAAATGATGAATTGTCATGATATGAGTAAATAACTGGTAATCCATCAACTCATTTAAAAGATAAGTTTCAAATAAAATCCTAGGTAGGTAATAAAGCTATCTGGGATTTTTCATTTTAGAAAAACTAAAATTGAGAAATATTTGTTCTAAATCCTCAAAATTGGCAATATTTGTATGTAAAAGCCTAATAAAGTAGTGCAAATAACATATAATCATGTAAGAAATTAAGAAAAAGTAACAGGAACCAATAATGAGCAAAAAACACTTCTTAGCTTTACCAGTAACCGGTGATACTTTCGCTGAGGTTAGAGAAAAGAATCGTTACTACGTAGATAAGACTCCATACTTAAAGGCTGTATTCTCTGAAGATGAAGCAGTAGATGATAAGTCTTTAATCGATGGTACTACTGTTTTGCTCTTAACAAGACCCAGACGTTTTGGTAAGACTCTGCTCATGAATATGTTTGAGTCTTTCTTAAATATTAACTATGAAAAGCCTGGTGATACCACTATTCATCAGAGCTATTTTAAAGATACCAAAATATTTGAAGAGCAAAAGTTCTGTAAAAAGTATATGGGGCAATTTCCTGTTATCTCTATTACCTTAAAGGATGTTTTAGGAGATGACTTTGAAAGTGCCTACTTAAAATTAGCAGAAGTTGTTTCAGCTAAAGCAAATGAATTTAGCTTCTTAAAAGAAAGTCCATATTTAAATGAAATGGAGAAAGCAAAGTTTAATTTGCTATGTGATGAGATATATCTGAAAAAGGCTGATAAGCAAGCTATATCATACGTAACTTCAGCAATTAAATCCTTAAGTTTAATGCTCTATAAGCACTTTAACAAACAGGTTTATATCTTAATTGATGAATATGATGTACCTTTAGCTAAAGCTCAAGAGCATGGCTATCATAAAGATATGGTTACTTTAATGACATCTTTCTTAGGTTTCTTAAAAGATCCTCAAAAAGATCCTGAAAAGAAGACTTCAATTATAAGTAAGGTAGTAATCACAGGATGTTTAAAGGTAGCTAAGAACA